>ERZ1740059.30-NODE-30-length-69438-cov-6.799778_pt1 | contig 69438 bp, 57 predicted proteins | sample MGYA00581744_ERZ1740059 | MGnify/ENA primary metagenome ERZ1740059 (study PRJEB43018, sample SAMN04849738) | marine metagenome | isolation source: floating plastic debris | place: Pacific Ocean | collected 2008-08-28 | study: EMG produced TPA metagenomics assembly... | reverse complement strand
GACGAAGGTGGTGGTCTTCCAGTGTCCATGGGGCATGCCCATGCGCAGCCGCTCCGCTTTTCAAGTTGCCGCGAGAGGATCGTCGCAAACTCGTCCGCGAAGTTTTCAAGCCGGCCGTTCAACCGGTTCGCTCCGCCGGTGAACTGGTTGTAAGCGATCGTCGCCGGAATCGCGGCAAACAGGCCCATCGCCGTCGCCACCAGCGCTTCGGCGATCCCCGGCGCCACGACGGCGATGTTCGTGTTCTGGCTCAACGCGATCGCTTCGAAACTGTTCTTGATGCCCCAAACGGTGCCGAAAAGCCCGATGAACGGCGTGGTCGCCCCGATTGTGGCGAGATGGCTCAGACGGCTCTCGACGGTTTCGGTCTCTCGCGACAGTGCGACATTCATCGCTCGATCGATCCGCTCTTGCGCGCCCGCCACCATGCCGACGCCCGCGTCGAAGGAGCGCCGCCACTCACGCATCCCCGCGACGAACACCCTCTCCATCGGGCTGCGCGGCGAGGCGTCGACTTCCTCGTAGAGTTGATCGAGCGCCACGCCCGACCAGAATGTATCCTCGAACCGTCGCATCCCCCGTCGGAGGCGGCCGAAGGTCATCCATTTCTCGAAGATGACGCCCCAGGACCAGATCGAAGCGACCACCAGCGAGATCAAACCGCCCTGCACCAGCCAATGAGAGCGCAGGAACAACGACTGCACCGAAAAGTCCTCTGCCGTCAGGGGGGCGTCGCCTGCCGCGGCTGCGGCCGCCGCTGCGGCGCCGTCCGCCTGAAACGGCGCCAGCAGGCCAAGCGGCCCGACCAGCAATTCAGGAACCAGAAGGCTCGCCGCACCAAATCCGGCGACGGCGGACATGCTTTCGAACATGCGCAAAACCCAATCTTTTGGCCCGTCCAACCGCGCCAGGAACTCAGACGGCGACTCGGACTAAGACGCTGAAATCAACAGAACCTGACCGAACATGATGGCCGTTCGATCGGTTCGATGACCGTGTTTTAGGGCCAAAGTGCGACGAAAGACAGGGTCTGCGGCGCAGTATTGACGCCTGCTTCACTTCCCTAACGCCGTCGTGAGCTCCGCGGGCAACCGCGCAGGACGCCCCGCCGCGTCGACGCACGCGATGCGCACAACCGCCCGCGAGAGCGCCTCGCTTCCGCGTAAAATCGCCTGCCGCATGGTCAAGCTCGCGCCTCCGACGGCGTCGACTTCCGCCGTCACGGTCAGCGCATCGTCAAACTTTGCGGGCAATAGGTAATCCACCTCGACGCGGCGCACCGCGAAGACGAGGCCCTTCTCCGACTGGAGGCCGCCCTGATCGACCCCGACCGCGCGCAGCCATTCCGTCCGCGCCCGCTCATAGAACCGCAGATAGTTTGCGTAATAGACGATGCCCGCAAGGTCCGTGTCCTCGTAATATACGCGCACGGGAAACGAGAACTGCGGCGGGCCGTCCGCGCTCACGCAGCTTCCTGAGCCGGGGGCAGCGCGGCGGCGAGAACCTCCGCGGTCGCGAGGTCCTGGGAGGCGCTCGGCCCGTCGGGCGCGTACGCCGCCGCCAGAAGCCGCGCGAACCAGGGCTTTACACTTCCGCGGCCAGACGCCTGCAGCGCGGTCGGGCTCTCCGCCGTGAAGGCTGCATCCGACCACAGCAGAAGCGTTTGCACCGCCTGGTTCAGCGCCAGCGCCTGCGGAGAGATGCTCGACATATCCGCGTCATAACGGATCAAGACGATCGCGAGGCGGATCCCGCCAGCCTCGTCGAAACTGAAGATCCGGTACTGATTGGCCCCCGCCGCCCCGAGGAGCGAGATCAGCTTCGCCAGATCCGGGACAAGACGGTCCAAGCCCGGCGTCGCGGCGAGGTCGCCCCAATCCTTGCAAAAGAAGACGAGGCAGTTCTTCTCGAACTCCGGATCCTCGTCGACGACGTCGAGGCCGGCGATCTCCGCAGCTTCCTCGATCCCGGCCGTCATGATCGCCTGACCCTGTTCATCCGTGCCGAACACGGCCGGGGCGATCGGACGCGCCCAACGGGCGAAATGGAATGCGCCGCCTTCAGAGCGGGTGAAAAGCTGAGCGATGCGTTCGGCGTCGGTCAGCGCAGCGGCGTCATCGGCCGCTGGTTGCGAATTGTCGTCTGTCATGTCCCGGACCTAGCCGGCGCGGCGCGCCCTGGCAAGCAGGCGCGCCGCTGATCACGTTCTAAAGCAGCGAAACCGCACCGATCAGGGCTGTGGCCAGAACCAATCCGAAGATGCGCTGAGTGTGGAAGAACGTCGTGACCCAGTCTCGCTCGTGGATCACCTTGCTGTTGTGTTCGTTCATCTCCACCAATGGCAGCGCATTGTCGAAGCTGTACCAGAACTTCTCGGTGCCGGTATGGCCTTTGAGACCTGGGCTCGCCATCGCGACAAACCACCCCAGGACCACCAGGCCGCCGAACCATCCCAGCGCCAGATACGGATAGATGCCGTATCCAGCGAGATACTTCAGAACCAGCATGCCGGTCTTGCGAAGCTCTGGCGTCGTCGCCGCTCGACGGTAGTGTTCGAACTTGGCGTAGCGGATCTCCCGCGCTTTCTCGAGCCGTCCATCGCGCGCCAATGCGTTCGCCAACTGCTCATAGGGCTGAGGGTTGTAGCTGGCGTCGTGCGGAGCGCCGTTGGGACCTTGTTGCGACTCGAGCCAGGCGACCAGAGCGGAACCGCTCGCTGTCATCATTGAGGCGATTTCACCCTGATCCAGGCCGCTCTCGCGCTCATAGGAAAAGCCCGAAAGGTCGGTCGACAGCGGCTCGCCCTGATCGAAGCGGTTCACCGCCGCGACGCCCTCGATGGCTTCTCCATCGGCCGGCGGCTCGGGCGCTTCCGCGTCTTCCGATCCTTTGGGGCGCCGCCAGGCTTGCGGGCGCGCTTTCAGAGAACCGACTTCGGTGTTTCTGAGCACCATCCTCGAGTTGGGCCCCCAGTTTGGATCGCCATTGGCGCCGGAGAGCGCCAATTCCCCGTCGTTCTTCGAGTTCGTCATGTTCACGCGACCGGCGATGTCCGCATAGAACAGCAATACCGAGCCGCCGATTTTCGAGCCTGGCATCTCGAGCCCTCGGGCGAGCGACGCGCCTTTGTTCGGATCACTCAGAGAGGTGGACAGGTCTAGATTGTCAGCGAGTTCGATGTTCCGCAGCTGAACCGTATCTTCGACGACAGCGCCGCCCAACAAGATCGACCCGTCGATCTGGGCGCCGTCGAACACCAGCCCGTTGCGCAATGTCGCGCCGTCGCGGAGCTGAACCGACCGTCGCACGCGCATGCCTTCGCCGTAGAGCCGGTCGTTAAAGGTCGCGCCGTTGGCCACGATGTTCGAGCCGATATCCGAGTATCTGAGGTTCACCCAACTGCCGAACGTGACCTCTTGATTGAAGAACACCGACCGAGCGACCTCGACCGACTCAAGGTTCACGGTCCCCTGAAAGTCCGCGCCGCCGAACTCGATACTCTCGCCAATGGTTGTGCTGACGAAGTTGGCTTGCCCCCGAAACACCGCGTTGCGGGTAAACACCGAGCTGCCGATCACGCAGCGGTCGATGAAAAGATCCCCTTCGAAAACGCTGCCGCCGGCTTCAATGCCGCCCCGGATGTGAGACGCGCGGAACAGAACCTCGCCGAAGAAAGTCGACTCGATCATGAACAGCGTCGAGCCGATGTTCAGGCTGTCGCCGTTGAGCCGTCCGTAAAACGTTGACGATCCGATCTCCAACCCGCGATCGATCTGCGCGCCCACCAGACGCACCTCTCCATTGAACTGGGCGGCTTGCGACATGAAGGCCGACCCTTCGACGACCATGCTGTCCGCATTGAAAACGACGGCGCCGGTGTTCCCGGACTCGCCATAGACCGAGCCGCCAGCTTCGAGGTTTCCGCCAATCGTCGCGCCGCGCAGCAAGGTGACCCCGGTGACGGTGGTGCCGCCGCGAATGAAGAAGTTGTCGGTGATCCGCAGCCGCTCGGCGTTCAGGTCCCCCAGGATGCGGTTCCCTTGAAACGACAGCGTTCTGTCAGAACGCGTGTAGCTGAGCGAAAGACCGCTGTCGAAACGGCTGTTGTTCACAAACACCGCCGGCTCGATCCGGCGGTAGTTCAGGTTTAGGAACTGAGGCATCCACGCGCAGGAGATATCGATGACGTCGCTCTTGCGCGCGCTTTTGTATGGCTCCTCGAACAGGATCGCGTCGAAGAACCTTTGGCTAAGCTGACGATTGGGCGACCATGCCTCTTCGGCGTTCGCGTCGCACCCTGCGCCCGCGCCATCGCCGCTCGTCGGGTCGTAGATCGACATGTCGACAAAACCGATGGAAGAGGTGCAGATCTCTTGCCACGCTGCGCGCTCGATCTCGGTGAACTCGCCAGCTGGCATCGCAGCGGAGGCGCAGGCGTCCGCGTTGGATTGCGCTTGCGCGCTCTGGGGCGTCGCAGCGAAACTCAAGGCTAGGCCGACTGCCAGCGCCGTGAGCGAGGCGCCGACCCAGGCTCTGCCCCGTGAATGGTCCGTGAACTCCGCCAATTGCGCCGATCGTCTTGTCATGTCGCCCCCGAATCCCATCGCCGGGGCTCGGAAAACGCCTCGCCGCCAGCGCGCTGCGGACGAGCACGCCCGCTCGCCTCTCTATCGCGCTCAAAATGCTAGCGATCTTCGGATTCGGTGCAACGGCGCATTTCCACCGCCGCGCCAAGAGAGCTTTTCGTGTGGCGTCAGTCGCCGAAAAGCGTCTGCTGCCCCTCGCGGGTCTCGCGCGGGGCCGACATCCCCAGATGACGCCATGCTTTCATGCCAAGCATGCGGCCGCGCGGAGTGCGTTGGATCAGACCTTGCTGCAGCAGATAGGGCTCGATCACCTCTTCGATCGCGTCGCGCGCTTCTGACATCGCGGCGGCGATGGTCTCCACCCCGACAGGCCCACCGCCATAGTTCTCCGCGATGATCCTCAGGTAGCGGCGATCGTTGCCGTCCAAACCCGCGTCATCGACTTCCAATCGATTGAGCGCCCTGTCGGCGATCTCCCGATCAATCTTGCCGTCCGCCTCGACAAGCGCGAAGTCGGCGACGCGACGCAAGAGCCGCCCTGCGATGCGCGGCGTGCCGCGGGCGCGACGTGCGATTTCCTCGGCGCCGTCCGGCGTCGCATCCGCCTGCAAGAGGCTTGCGCCGCGCGTCACGATCTTCACCAGCTCAGGCACGGTGTAGAACTCAAGCCGGGTCGGAATGCCGAACCGATCCCTCAGCGGTGTCGTGAGCAAACCCAAGCGGGTCGTCGCGCCAACCAGCGTGAACGGCTGCAGATCAATCCGCACCGACCGGGCCGCAGGTCCTTCCCCAATGACAAGATCCAGCTCAAAATCCTCCATCGCGGGATAAAGGATCTCTTCGACAGCCGGGTTCAGTCGATGGATCTCATCGATGAAGAGCACATCGCGAGCCTCGAGATTTGTGAGGATCGCCGCCAGATCGCCGGCGCGGGCGATCACCGGTCCCGAGGTCATCCGGAAATTCACACCCAGTTCTCGACTGACGATCTGCGCGAGCGTCGTCTTGCCGAGGCCGGGAGGGCCATAGAACAACAGGTGGTCCATCGCACGACCGCGTTGGCGCGCCGCTTCGATGAAGACTTGCAGATTGGCTTTGGCGGCTTCCTGACCGACAAACTCCTGCAAGAGCTGAGGACGCAGCGTGACGTCGTCCTCGTCGCGTTGCGACGGATCAATCAACCGATCGCTGGGATCCGGCAGCTCTGGGTAGTCGTCGGTCACGTCTGCGCTCATCGCCCGATCATCCATCACTGCGGCCTATCGCGCCAGCGTCTTGAGCGCCGCCTTGATCAGCGCCGCGGGCTCGACCGGTTCGCCGGCCTCCTCCGCCTGCTTCGCGGCGCGCGCGACGGCGCTCGCGGCTTCGTGCGGCTGATAGCCGAGATTGGCCAGCGCCGAAAGCGCATCGGCCTCAGCTTCCGCCGCGCTCGGCGCCTCGGGCGCGACGATCGGGTCTTCGCCGCCAGATCCCGGATCTGGCTCGCCGGCGGCGGGGTCGATCCCCGCGGCCGGCGAGGCTCCCTCCACCGGCGTCGCCGCCTTGGCGGCGGCTGCGCCGAGCGCCATCACGTTCGGGGCTTTGTCTTTGAGTTCATTGACGATGCGCAACGCCAGCTTCGGACCGACGCCAGGCGCGCGCTTGACGGCCGAGCTGTCGCCGAGCGCGATCGCCCGACTGACGCCGTCGGGGCCCAGAGCGCCGAGGATCGACAACGAGACTTTCGCCCCCACGCCTTGCACAGAGGTCAGCAGCCGATGCCATTCCTTTTCGACCAGCGTCGTAAAGCCGAACAGCTGCATCAGGTCTTCGCGCACCACGAGTTCCGTGAAGAGGGCCGCCGTCCCGCCTGGCCGAGGCAGCGCCGCCAGCGTCCTGGGCGCGCAGTAGACGACATAACCGACGCCCGCCGCCTCGATCAGCGCGTGATCGTCCGCGATGTATCCGACCCGTCCAGAGATCTTGCCGATCATAGCGCGTGTCCCTTTCCTAGCGCGCCGCAGCGACGGCCGCAGCCATCCGCGAACGCGCGTCGGCTTGATAGGCGTGGCAGATCGCGATCGCGAGCGCGTCCGCCGCGTCCGGTCCCGCGACCTTGGCGCCGGGCAGCAAAACGCCGACCATGTGTTGGATCTGTTCTTTCTGAGCATGTCCGACGCCGACGACGGCCTTCTTCACCGCGTTCGGCGCGTATTCCGCGACGTCGATCCCACACAATGCAGGAACCAGCATCGCGACGCCGCGCGCCTGACCGAGCTTGAGCGTTCCCGCCGCGTCCTTGTTGACGAAGGTCTGCTCCACCGCGGCAGTCGCGGGTTTGTGCGTGTTGACGACGTCTTCAAGCTGCCGAAAGAGCCCCGCCAGCCGGCTCGCCAGATCCGTCGAACCGTCGGATTGGCACACGCCGTTGGCGACGTGACGCAGTTTTACGCCGTCGACGTCTACGACGCCCCAGCCCATTCGCCGCAATCCAGGGTCGACGCCAATCACCCGCATGTTCGCCCCTGCATTCTCGCCCTCGCATCTTTGTGCTCGCCGAAGCACTCAGCATATGCCGTTACAAGGCACAATTAGTAGCATCTTTAGATGCGGATACCATGGCTTGCGATCTCCCGCCAGCGACCACAGGCAGAAATCCTGAAACTGTGCGCTCTGACCTTGTTTGCGACAGGTTTATGACAGATAGTTGACGCTGAACTGCGATGTCGCTGCAGATGTCGACGTCTGCCTAGACCACTCGCGAACAAAAGGAGGCGCGAGAACTATGAGAAAAAAATCTTCCCATGAGGAAACAAAACTGGCTCAGGCGCCATCAGAGGCGACGATCCCGGCCAAAAGCTCCGAGAACTGGATGCATGCGCTGCTTGGCGTTTTCACTCGAAGACGCGAAGACTTCTCCCGGTATCCCGCTCGGGTTTCGCGGGCCCGGCTCGCGGACGGTTTTCCAAGCTATATCGAGCACGAAGCCGTCAAGTCGGTCGGTCGTCGTTTGCGTGCTCTGAAACTCGATCGGCACGATTTTCGTCGCTGATGGAACAGTCGGGGTCGCTCTTGAATCATGGGCGATTCCGTCATGATCTGCATGCATGGGTCCCATGTGAAAAGTGCAGTTGAAAGCAGCCCTCCTCATCTCTAACTCCCCGTCAACGCACAAGTTACGCCGTGCGGGTCACCGAGAACCTGAGGAGGGTTACATATGTCTGACGTTGCTGTCGCCGCGAAACCCGTCGATTTCCGCACTGGTGTTTCGATCACGGATACTTTTATCAAGCCGGTCCGCCAGTACATGGCGTGGCTCGAAACAGTCGACGCCCTGCGCCGCGTCAACGCGCACAACCTGCGCGACATCGGCGTCGAGACCGATATCGAGACTTTCGCGTGGGAAAGAACGAGCCGCTTCTAAGCGCGACGAAATGAACTGAGACAGGAACGCCGCTCCGATTGGGGCGGCGTTTTCATTTCAGAACCGGCGAAGGGTCAATGTCGCCCAACCGCGCTTCAAAGCTTGACGCTCTAGCGCAAAGCCGCGGTTTTCAAACGGACCCAACACAAAGCGTATTTGTCGCTCCAGAACACCGGAAAGGACGACGCGGGCCCCGCTCCGAGTGAAGCGCGCCATGTCCGGAGCCAACAAACGCAGAGGGCGCGCGAGAATGTTCGCCAACACCAGATCCAGAGGGGCCAGCGCGTGGATGCGCGCGTGGCGAAACCCCGGCGCGCGCCCAACCGCCGCCGAGGACCCGATCCTGTTCGCGCGGAAGTTCGCCCTGGCTGTGGCGGCGGCGACCGGATCGATGTCGGTTGCGATGATCCGAGCCTGCCAGACCCGCGCGGCGGCCATCGCCAGAACACCGGTTCCACACCCGATATCGGCGATGCGGCGCGGATGAAAGCCGGGCGTCAGCCGCAAGGCGTCGATCGCCTCCAGACATCCTTCCGTGGTGCCGTGGTGCCCGGTTCCAAACGCCATGGCCGCTTCGATCTCCAGCGAGACGGCGTTCAAGGGAACTGCGCTGCGATCATGCCCGCCATGGACGATAAAGCGCCGCCCGGCGCGCACCGGGCTCAGCTCGCGCCGCACCTGCGCCACCCAGTCCGTATCCCCGACTTCTGAGACCACGAACCGCGTTGCGCCATGCGCCGCCGCCAAGAGCGCCAGCGCCACATCGTCAGGCTTCTCGTTGAAGTAGCCGCCGACCTCCCAACGTCCTGAACCGTCCTCGATCTCAAACGCGCCGACGCCGGTGGGATCCAACGCCTCCAACGCGTCCGAAAGGGCATAGGCCGCAGGCTCGTCGTCCAGGGTCGCGAGGGCAGTGTAAGTCGGCATCGGGTTCTCCGGAGAAAGAGGCCGCGACAGCAAAAGAGGCCGGGCGTCCCGACCTCTTTCATCTTGCCGCTGAGCTGTCTAGGCCGGAGCCGCGTACGCCACCTCAGGCGTCGACGCCGATCGGGCAGCTGACGCCGGTGCCGCCGACGCCGCAATAGCCGCCGGGGTTCTTCGCGAGATACTGCTGGTGGTAGTCCTCGGCATAGAAAAACTCCGGCGCAGGCAGGATTTCCGTCGCGATCTTTCCATAGCCTGCGCTTGTCAGCCGATCTTGATACGCGACGCGCGTCTCCTCGGCCGCGGCGCGCTGGTGATCGTCATAGACATAGACGCCAGACCGGTACTGCGTGCCGACATCGTTGCCCTGGCGCATGACCTGGGTTGGATTATGCCCCTCCCAAAAGACCTGCAACAACGTTTCATAGCTGACTTTGGACGGGTCGAAGACAACCAAAACGACTTCGTTGTGGCCGGTCTGGCCCGAACAGACTTCCCGGTACGTCGGGTTCTGCGTGTAGCCGCCCGCATAGCCGACGGCCGTCACCCAAACACCCGGCGTGTTCCAGAACTTCCGCTCAACTCCCCAGAAGCATCCCATTCCGAACATCGCGGTCTGCAAGCCGCCAGGAAACGGCGCCTTGAGCGAATTGCCGTTCACGAAGTGAGCTGAGGCGGTGGGAAGCGGCTCTGCGCGTCCGGGAAGCGCTTTCGCCGGGTCCGGCATCGCGGTCTTTTTGAACAGACTGAGCATTTCCCATTCCTTTTCTCGTTCCGGCGCCATCACCGTCGCATCATGCGTCGGGATAAAAGTAGTCCTTAAAAACGTTTCGACCAGCTCTTCCGCGTTATGTCGGCGCTCGCTGCTTGTCCTGCGTTCCGGCAAGGCCGGCCAGGATCGGACAGTCTGGCCGATCGTCGCCCTGGCACGCGGCGGCGAGAGACGAGAGTTCGTCGCGCAGCGCGTGCAACTCGCGAAGACGCAGGTCAAGTTCGGCGACTTTGGCCTGGGCGATCCGCTTGACGTCGGCGCTCGCGCGGCTGCGGTCGGCGTACAGAGACAGGAGCTCCCGACATTCCTCGACGTTGAAGCCGAATGCGCGAGATTGCCGAACAAACCTCAGCCGGCGAACATCGTCGTCCGCATAGTCCCGATAACCGGACGCGGTCCGGGACCTGGGCGACACCAGCCCGATATCGGCATAGTACCGCACCGTTTTGACAGGAAGGCCGGCGGCTCGAGCGGCGTCTCCAATCTTCATGGTTTCTCCCAAACGCCCTTGGTCGGCGTTGGATATGGGGCGGCGCCGACCCGATCGCCAGTTTCGTAGCCGAGCTCACGACGAATGTGACATTCGTGTAAAAACGGGTGCGGCCATCGGGTCTAAGGGGTAAGCCTGAGCCATGGATGATCTTCCTTTGCTGGACCGCCCCGCACGCGCGATCGTCGCCCTTCTGCGCGACGGCGCGCTCAGCCCAAGCGAAGCGCTCGACGTCGTCGAAGCGCGCGTTGGCAATCGCGACCAGATCGGCGCGCATCCCGTCAATGCGCTCCCCACGCTCTGTTTCGAGCGCGCGCGCGAGCACGCGGCGAACCTTGAAACACGACCGGCGTCTGAGCGCGGATTGCTCGCCGGCTTGCCGATCCCAATCAAGGACATGACCGATGTGAGCGGCGTGCGAACAACGTATGGCTCGCCGATCTTCGCCGACAACGTCGCTACACGCTCCGATGAGCTTGTCACGCGGCTCGAGGCGCGCGGCGGCGTCGTCTTCGCCAAATCCAACACACCCGAATGGGCCGCGGGCGGCAACACTTTCAACGACGTCTTCGGCGCAACGCGCAATCCGCATGATCACGCCCTGACTGCAGGCGGCTCGTCGGGCGGCGGCGCCGCCGCGCTGGCGCATGGGATGGCCTGGCTCGCACATGGATCCGATCTCGGCGGCTCGCTGCGGACGCCGGCGACCTTTTGCGGCGTCTGTGGGCTCCGGCCCACGCCGGGCCGGATCGGTCATGGCCCCGACGGCGACATGTTCAACGATCTCTCGGTCGAAGGTCCGATGGCGCGGGACGTCGGCGACCTTGGCCTGGGGTTGGACGCGATGGCGGGCGCGACGCCGCTCGATCCGATCTCATTTGATACGGCCGACGGCGTTTTCTTCGCCGCGGCTCAGCAACCAAAAGAGAAGCTGCGCATTGTCGTCACCGAAGATTGCGGATTGCCGCCGGTGCATTCCCGGATGCGGGCTGCATTTCGCCGAAGCGTCGAGCGCCTGGCCGACGCCGGTGTGGAGATTTCAGAAGAGCTGCCTGACTACAGCGCGACAAAGCAGGCGTTCCAAACGCTGCGGGCGGTCGGCTTCGCCCAGAAGTTCCTGCCGATGCTTGAGACCCACCGCGACGCTCTGAAACCCGAAGTGATCTGGAACGCCGAAAAGGGTCTGGAGTTGACCGCGGAAGAGATCATCAACGCGCGCCTGGCGCGGTCGGCGATGACCGCGGCGACGCTCGAGCTGTTTGCGAGCGGCGTGGACGCCATTCTGTGTCCCGGGGCTTCGATGCCCGCCTTCCCGGTTGAGACACGCTTCCCCGACGCTTGCGAGGGGGTTGCGTTTGAGAACTACATGGACTGGCTGACGATCACGTTCGTCTGGTCGCTTCAGGGACTGCCGGTCATCTCCATGCCGTCAGGATCGCTCGATGACGGGATGCCCTTTGGCGTGCAGGTGATCGGCGCCCCACGCGGCGAGGCCGCTCTCTTGTCGGCTGCTGCGCGAATTGAGCAGGTCCTGTCCTGAGGGCTTGCGCGATCCCGACGCCTTGGGTCAGCTGCGCCTGAAAGCGCACAGAGGGAAATCGCATGTTCGTCGCCATGAACCGGTTCAAGGTCGCTCTCAGGTCTGAAGAGACATTCGAAGCGGTCTGGAAAAACCGTCAGTCGCTGCTGGCCGACGTTCCCGGGTTCAAAACGTTCCACTTGCTCAAGGGCGGAGAAGCCGAGGATCACGTCCTCTACGCATCGCACTCGGTCTGGGCGTCGCGAGACGCGTTTGAGGCCTGGACCAAATCCGAAGCGTTCCGCCTGGCGCACAAAGACGCCGGCGCCAGCAAGACACAGTATCTGGAGCCGCCCGAACTCGAGCTGTTCGAGGCGGTCGAGGGCGCCTAAAGGCCGTCGGTCGCCTCTTTCACAAAGACCGCGAGCCAGACCGTCGGCTGCTTTGGATCCGTCCAAAGGACGCGATGTCGACAATGCGCCGGCAAGTTGAGGGCGTCCCCCGGTCCGAGCAGCCGCGGGGAGCCTTCCCCTTCGATCTGGAGGCGCGCGGCGCCGGCCAGGACCATGACCCACTCAGCCTCGCTCTGATCGTACCAAAATCCGTCCGGCGACGATTGCCCATGCGATACGATGCGTTCGATCCGAACCGCGGCCGACTGGTGAATAGTCTCTGTGATCTCGGCGCTGCGCGCATCGGGCAGATTGTGTAGCAACGCGCGTTGATCGAGGGTGCAAGGGATCAGCTGTGCTCCTCCTCGTGCACGTCGACCAAGGCCCGGTTATAGGCGCGAAGCGCGTCTGTATAGAAAAGAGCGCCGATCAAAGTGTCGCCAGCGCCCTCTTCGATTTCTCCGACGACCGGCACGAAGGCCAGCGCTCCATTGCGAAACAGCGGGAACGCATCCTCCAACGTATCGTCCGCGCGCAGAGACACGCCTTGCTCGACAAGCGCCCAGGCGGCTGTATCTGAAGCGCCGTTCTCCGCCCCTCGTGGGCGAAGGTAGAGACTGACTTTCATGGTCGGCAGCAGGAAGTGCTGCGGGCCCGCGGCAAGATCGATGTCGCGTCGATGCAGCTGCCAGTGGAAGAAGCTCTTATTGACCGTCTGTTGGGTCGCGACGGTCGCCACGGAGGTCGACACCATCACCGCGATGGCGGTGCCGTAGTCGCCAGTAAGCTCGAACGCGATCAAAGTGGTCGAGACCGGAGCGCCCAGAACCGCGCCGGCGACGGCGCCCATTCCGGCTAGGGCGTAAAGCTCCTGGCTGCCGGCGACCGACGGGAAGATGTCCGTCGCGACGGCGCCGTAGGCCGAGCCGGTCAAGGCGCCCAAGACCAGCGCCGGCGAAAAGACCCCGCCGGCGAACCGCCCGCCAAGCGTCACTGCGGTGGCGAAACATTTGGCGACCGCATAGAGCACACAGGTCCAGAACCCAAAGGCGCCCGCGAGCGCCAGGCTGGTCGTCTGGTATCCGACGCCGATCACGTTGGGGAAAACGAGCGCTGTGCACCCGAGCAGAAATCCAGCCATGGCGGGCTGCAGCCAAACCGGAACCTTCGCCGCTTCTCGAACGCCGTCGATCACATCGCGGGCCAGGAAGATCGACCACATCATCAGGCCGGCGACCCCCGCCGACAGCAGGCCCAGCAAGAAAAATGCAGGGAACTGCGCATACGAGCCGAACGCGACAGACGGAATTGCGAAGGCGGCTTCGTCGCCAAAGTAACTGCGCGAGATCACTGCGCCCGCGACGCTGGCGATCGTGATCGGCGCGAACGCGCGGACCGCATAGTGGCCAAGCACGACCTCCAGCGCGAACAGGGCGCCCGCCAAAGGCGCGTTGAAGCTTGCGGAGACCGCCGCTGCGACTGCGCACCCCATCACGGTTCGCGCGTCGTGCGGCGCCAGCTTGAGGTAGCGGGAGACGAGGGACGAAATCGTCGCGCCCGCCAGGACCGCGGGGCCTTCGCGGCCCGCGCTAGCGCCCATCCCAAGCGAAACCGAAGCGGCGAGAACAGACGCGCTTGATTGCCGCAAGTCGACTTGACCCTGTTGGAGCGCGCGCGCCTCAATGACTTCCGCGACGCCGATCGGGCTGTCGTGGCCGCCGAGGTGTTTCGTGATGAGCCCGACGATCACGCCGCCGAGAACCGGCGTCAGCAGCAACACCCACCAAGGCAGGGCGGCGGCTCTCTCGTAGAGCGTCTCCTCCGTCGCGCCATAGAATGTCAGCGCTAGAAAATTCAGCGTCTCCACAAACACGACCGCGGCGCAGGCGGAGAGACTGCCGACAATGATGGCGATCACCCAGAGATAAGGCTGCTCCATCGACATCGCGCGTTCGAGGATTGGCCGGATCCGGATGACCCAAGCTTTACGCCGCAACGTGCGATATCGGTTGCTGGTGGACATGACCGCCGCTTTCGAACCCTGCGCCTACCCGTTTTCGCTGTCGCCTCTCGGCGTGCGTTCAGCGCCGCAACCCCAAGGACGCGCCGGCGAGCTCCGGTCGTGGAAGCTCACGATGCGCATTCAACAGTTCTTCAATGCGACGCCGTTGCCGGTCGGGCAAGGGCGCTGATCGCCGCGCCGTCAGATCGACATTCATTGAGACAGTCTCGCATGTCGCAGCGAGCGAGCCCGTCCGGAGGTTGTACATCGTCGCGAAGTAGTGAATTCGCTTGTGGTCGCAGTCTAGAAGCTGAAACCGGACGACGAAGCTTTCACCCAACTTGAGTTCGTCGAGAAAGTGCAGTTGCGACTGCAGCGCGAACGGACCCATCTTTTCGCGCGCGGCGTACGCCCCGCCCCAATCGATCCATTCGTCGAAAACATGATCAATCGCCTGGTCGAAGGCGACGCCGTAGTATCCAATGTTCATGTGCCCGTTGTAGTCGATCCAGGCGGCGTCGACGGCTCGTTCGCCGCAGTCGAGCGGCGCATTGGGAAACGGCGTTTTGAAACATGCGGGCGCGACGTCCGTCGCCCTCCCCGACTCTGACATATCGCTCTCCTCTGCGATGATGAAACGATCCCGACCACGATGATGCGCGCCGAAAACCGACCTGTCAGCATGTACGGCGCGTCTTTTCCCAAAGTGTTCCTGCGACTAGGGTCATAGGCGAATTCAACCGCACCGGAGAGGATGATGTCAGGCAAGCCAGAAGACAGCGTCGGCCACTCGGCTGCGTTGGCTCAGTTGAGCGCACTGCTGGGCGACCGACTGTCGACCGGCTCCTCGATCCTAGATCAGCATGCAAGCGACGAGGCGCATCACGCCCCTGTGCGCCCAGACGCCGTCGCGTTCCCCGAAAGCACCGACGAGGTCTCACAGGTCCTGGCGATCTGCTCGGCGCATAAGTGTCCCGTCACTGCTTTCGGCGTTGGAACATCGCTGGAAGGACACGTCATCCCGGTTCAAGGCGGCGTCAGCCTCGACACCAGCCGAATGAACCGGGTGCTTGCGGTCAATGAGGCCGATCTCGACGCCGTCGTTCAACCCGGCGTCACCCGCAAGCAGCTCAATGAGGAGTTGCGCGCAACCGGCTTGATGTTCTCGGTCGACCCCGGGGCCGATGCGACCATGGGCGGTATGGCGGCCACCCGAGCCTCGGGCACGAACGCCGTCCGCTACGGCACGATGCGCGAGAACGTGCTCGCGCTCGAGGTGGTGCTCGCGGACGGACGGATTATCCGCACTGGCTCACGGGCCCGCAAATCGTCCGCCGGCTATGACCTGACAAAGCTCTTCGTCGGATCCGAAGGCACGTTGGGCATCATCACCGAACTCACGGTGCGGCTCTACGGGCAGCCAGAGGCGGTTTCAGCCGCCACTTGCGCTTTCGAGACGATCGAAGGCGCGGTCGACGCTGTGATCCTCACAATCCAATCCGGCCTGCCGGTGGCGCGGATCGAACTCCTCGACGAGTTTCAGATCAAGGGCATGAACCTCTATTCGGATATGGGACTGCCTGAAAAACCGCATCTGTTTCTCGAGTTCCACGGCACTGAAACCGGCGTCGCCGAACAAGCCGAGCGCTTCGGCGAATTCGCGGCTGAATATGGTGGATCCGGATTCGAATGGGCGACCCGAACCGAGGATCGCAATCGCCTGTGGGCCGCGCGTCATAACGCCTACTACGCAGCGAAAGCGCTGCGCCCAGGGGCAGAAGGGTATGTCACCGACGTCTGCGTTCCGATCTCCCGACTGGCGGAAGCGATCGCTGAGACCAAAGCCGACCTCGCCGCGTCGTCTCTATCAGCGCCGCTGGTGGGCCATGTCGGCGACGGCAACTTTCATCTCTCGATCTTGATCGACCCCAGCGATCCGGCCGAGCGCAAGGAGGCCTCGAGGATCGCCGACCGCGTGGCGGAGCGGGCGCTGGCGATGGGCGGCACCGTCACGGGAGAGCATGGCGTCGGCCTGGGCAAGAAGAAGTTCATGCGCGCCGAGCACGGCGAGGCTTACACCGTCATGGCGACGTTGAAACAGACCCTCGATCCGCAAGGACTGCTCAATCCCGGCAAACTGATCGAGCGGAACTAGACCACTAACCGCTCGATAGCGCGTCGAAAACGATCTGCTCGGTCAGGATCTGCGGAAGCACGACCGGGTCGCCGCCTCCGGCCGGGTAGGCCACGTAAAGCGGCACCCCGGCGCGACCAAACCGCTCCAACACCGCGGTGATCGCCGGGTCGCGAACGGTCCAGTCCCCGACCATGTAGACGGCGTTCATCGAGGCGAGGCCGTCGTCAAAGCTCTGGGCGTCGAACACCAAGCGTTCGTTGACTTTGCAGCTGATGCACCAGTCCGCGGTCATGTTCACGAACACAGCGCGTCCCTCGTCGCGCAACTGAGCGAGGCGATCCCCGTCGTAGCGGACCCCCTTGGCTGGAGCAGCGGCGATCCGACCCTCCGGCGTCGCGCGCTCGGTATAGCTGGGTCCAAGCGCTGCGACGGCGCCAATGACCGCCAACGTGGCGAGCCCGAGCGCGACACGGCGACCAGTGACGGACTGTGGCGCGCCCACTCCCATCGCCCAAGCCGCCATACCGACGAGGACGAGACCCAGCATCGCGCCGAACACGGCGTCCATGCCCGCCTGATTGCCCAGCACCCACAGCAGCCAAGCGGCGGCGGCGTACATGGGAAAGGCCAGGAATTGGCGGAATCTGATCATCCAGGGGCCCGGCTTGGGCAGCGCCCGCGCCAAACCGGGAGAGGCGGAGAGCGCGACGATCGGAGCCGCAAAGCCGATCCCAAGCGCAGCGAACACCACAAACGCGGTCGCGGCGCTCTGCGTCAAAGCGTATCCCAGAGCGGCGCCCATGAAAGGCGCCGTACAGGGGGATGCGACGACCGCCGCCAAAACGCCCGTGAAAAAGCTGCCCGATGAGCCCTGGAGCCGCGTCAAGCCGCCGCCGACGCCGGCGAAACGCGCCCCGACTTCAAAAACGCCAGACAGGTTCAGGCCGACCAAAAACAGCACATAGACCAGCAGAGCGACGACGAGCGGCGTCTGCAGCTGGAAGCCCCAGCCGACGGCGGCGCCAGCCGACTTCAAGGCGACCAATACGCCCGCGAAGATCAGGAAACTCACGAGCACGCCAGCGCCATAGGCCAGCCCCTGGCTCAGGCGCTCAGCCTGCCCTTCCTCGGAATGCTTGGCGAGCGACAGCGCTTTCAGAGCCAAGACCGGAAATACGCATGGCATCAGGTTGAGTATGAGACCGCCCAGGAAGGCGAAGAGGGCCGCGCCCAGGATCGTCATGCCCGACGCGGCAGGCGCGGCGCCGTCGGCGGTTGCAGCATCCGCCGATCCGGATGTCAGCGCTCCGAGATCAAGCACTGTCTCCTGCGCGCTGATCCTGAAAGTGACCGGGGCGTCCAATCCGCCCGAGCGGTCCACCGCGCGCAACACGCCGTCGATCGGTCCCGAATGGCCATCGCGTCCCAACGGCGCGCGCACGACCAATCCGCCCTCGCGACGTTCGATCACCTGTTCCGCCGCCGGTTCGATCGCCCCATAAGCGCCTGGGAAGAAATAGATCTGGTCCAGACCGTCTCGTGCGAGTTCCGGCGCAGCGACTCTGAGAACAAGCTCCCCGGACGAGACTTCGCCGCCGGCGGCTCCGGGCGCAGGGCCGGGCAAAGACGCCGCTCCGTCAGCGAATACGCGCTCCAGCGCAGGGTCGGCGACGGTTTCGCCTCCTGTGGGGATCATAAGCGTGAAAACGCCGGTCTCCAGAATGCAGATATTCGAGCAGATCAGCCAATCGGCCTTCGCCTGAAGCTCGATCGGTTGTCCGGCTGGCCAGTCCGAGGAGAGCGTAATCGGATGCGCCAGAAGGCTCTCGTCTTCAAAGCCGTAGTTGACGAACGGAGGAAACGGGACGCGTTCTGGCGCGGGCCACCGCGTGTCGCCGATGACGACCCCTTCGGGCGCCGTCCACTCGATCCGGGTGGCCTCGCCCGTGTCGCCAGGATTGCGCCAATAGGTGTGCCAGCCGTCGCCCAACACCTGATGCAAGGCGACCAGACCCGCGTCGCCCGGCGCCAGCTGGTTCACATCCGCCAGCAAACGCACTTGCGCCGCTTCTGTCGCCGCCGTCTCCGGCGACGTCACCGCCTGCGCGACCCCGCCCGCAACCGAGATCCAAGCAGAGGCGATCAGAGCTTGTTTTATGAACGCGGCAAGACGCATCGCGATTCCCTGACCAGTGGCGAAGCGCGCTATCGCGTCAGACGCGAGCGCTGAGATCCATCTATGTGTCCGAACTTCCCTAAAAAAGGTAGTCAGATGCGACCCAGAGGCGCGCTCGACGCGTCACATCTGCGCGAGCAGCGCGGTAAACAAGTCTTAATCACTCCCCGTAAGCAGACTCAGCGCAGCCTCTCGAGCCGCCGGCGTGACTTCCGCGCCTGCGATCATACGGGCGATTTCTTCGACGCGGCCGTCGCGATCCAGTCGAGAAACAGATGTCGCGACGCCCCCGCTTTGATCGGACTTTTCGATGCGCCAATGATAGTCGCCCTTCGCTGCGACCTGAGGCGAATGGGTCACGACCAGCACCTGCTCGGCATCCGCTCCGGCCAAGCGTAGAAGACGCGCCCCAACCGCGTCCGCGGTGGCGCCGCCGACGCCGCGGTCGATCTCATCGAAGATCACGGCCACCCCTGCGGCGTTGGCGTCGAGCGCCAGGCAGACCTTCAAGGCGAGAAGGAACCGCGAACGCTCGCCGCCCGAGGCGATCTTGTCGATTGGCCCAGGCGCAGCGCCCGGATTTGTCGCAACGGTGAACGCGACACGGCTGACGCCGTCGGACCCCGCTTGATCCTCCGGCAGCTCAGCGACGTCAGTCCTGAAGACTGCTCGGTCAAGCTTCAGCGGCGCGAGCTCCGCCGCCATGGCTGCGTCCAGCCGGGACGCCGCCGCCAAACGCCGCTGGTGAAGGGCGCCGGCGGCTTCAAAGAAGGCTGTGCGGGCCTTCTGAGTTTCGGCCGCGGCGGCGCGCGCCGCCGCATCGCCTTCTTCAACGAGCGCAAGTTTTCGCCGAAGTTCACCGCGGAGTTCAGGCAGCTCGTCAACGCGCTTTTGGTGTTTTCGCGCGAGCGCGCGCAACGCGAAAAGGCGTTCTTCAACCAGGTCGAGCCGGGCTGGATCAAACGAGAGCGCCGCCGCCGCATCAGAAACCTGGCGGGCGGCTTCACCCAGTTCCGCCAGCGCCCGATCGAGCGCGGCAATCGCGCCGTCGAGCCCGCCGTCAGCTTTATCCGCCACATGCTGCAGGCGCTTGAGCGCATCCAACAATCGTTCTTCGGCTCCCTCGGGGCCGGGCCCCATCGCGGCGGCGGCTCGCAGAACGTCTTCGGAGATATGCTCAGCCGATTTCATGACCCGTCGTTCCGCGTCGAGCCGTGCTTCCTCATCCGGCTCTGGCGACAGTCGATCAAGCTCTTCCAACGCGTGCTCGAGGAAGTGCAGGTCGCGCTGGGCGGCCTCGGCCGTCTGCGCGAGAACCGTCTCGGCTTCGTGCGCGGCGTCCCAGGCCGCTTTCGTCGCGCGGCAGGCCGCTAGCAAATCCTGCGCTTCGGCAAACGTATCGAGGAATTCACGATGACCAGCGGAGTTCAGAAGGCCGCGATCATCGTGCTGGCCATGGACTTCGACCACCAAGCCGCCAATCCGGCGCAGCAGGCTGACGGAGATCGGCTCGCCATTCAAGAACGCCTTGCTTTTGCCGTCGGGCGAAACCACGCGACGCAAGACCGCTTCATCGTTCTCGACGTCGAAACCTTGATCCATCAAAAGCGCGCGGGCCGGATGCGCGTCCGCGATCTTCAGCACCGCTGAAACCGCGCCTTGGCTCGCCCCCGGACGGACATAGCCGGCGGATGAACGAGCGCCAAGCGCCAAGCCCAACGCGTCGAGAAGGATCGACTTGCCGGCTCCGGTTTCTCCGGTGAGAACGTTGAGTCCGCGCTCGAAATCGAGATCAACCGCATCGATTAGAACAATATCGCGGATTGAAAGCCGGCGGAGCATGAGCGATTACGGGAAATCCTTTACGGCGTCAGGTCTTGCTCAGAGCCAGTCGCCCTTGAAGACGCGCCCCCACACCTTGGAGATCCACGAGCCTTCTTCTTCGCGCGGCGCAAGATTTCGCCCCGTCAAGAGAGCATAGCTGTCCACGTACCAGGGGCTGCCCGGAAAGTTGTAGCCCAGCACCGAAGCGACGGCCTGCGCTTCGCCATTGATCCCAAGAGCGAGATACGCCTCGACGAGGCGATGCATGGCTTCTTCGACATGCGACGTCGTCTGGTAACGCTCGATCACGTTTTGAAACCGGTTGATCGCAGCGACGTAATTGGCGCGCTTGAGATAGAAGCGGCCGATCTCCATCTCTTTGCCGGCGAGGTGATCGAGCGTCAGCTCCAGCTTGATCTGTCCTTCGCGCGCATACTCGCTTTCGGGATATCGGTTCACGAGCTCGCGCAGAGCTTGCAAGGCCTGCGCGGTTCGAGCCTGGTCGCGCCCCACATCGGTGATTTGGTCGTAGTGGCTGACTGCGATCAGGTATTGCGCATAGGGGGCGTCCTTATCGGACGGATAGAAATCCAGATACCGCTGCGCCGAGAGGATCGCGAGGTCGAACTGATCGGCTTCGTAGGACACATAGGCGGAGTTGATGATGGATCGTTTCGCCAGCTGAGAGGTTGGGTACAGCCTCTCGACCTCGTTGTAGATCAAGGCCGCTCGCTCCAGGTCGCCGCCGGACTGCGCCGACTGGGCCTGTTCATACAAGACGTTCGCCGGCGTGTCTTCGGAGGCCCGCAAGACGTCGTCGCCGGCCGAACAACCAGCCAAAACCACCGCGAGAACAAGCGGGGCGCATGTTCGCGCAAACAGTATGTGTGTGTTCTTCGAAGCAATCACTCGAAGGCTCCTTCGGTCCTGGCGTCAACCCTAGCGGCTATACGGACGTTAACCGCGTCAAATCTGGCGAAGTTGAGACACGATCCAACCGCGGAACTCAAGTGAGAATGGCGGCGACGCCGCAATAGACTGAGCGGAAGAAGGCGCTCCGGTGATCCGATCCCCGTGAAAGAGCAGGGCCGATGAGCCCTACGCAGCCGCCATCCCGTACGCCGGGGCGGCTCTTTTCCGCTGCTGGTCTTCGGGCTCTCTCCAACGCCACGCCGTTGGGCGCTCAAACAGCGCGCGGAGCAGCAGATTGGTCATCTCGTGCCCCGCTTTGACGCCACGGTACTTCCCACGGATCGGCGCGCCCGCAAGCGCCAGATCGCCGACAGCGTCGAGCATCTTGTGGCGAACGAATTCGTCGTCGAACCGCAAACCGTCCTCGTTGAGGATCTTGTCGCCGTCGACGACGATGGCGTTCTCGAGCGATGCGCCTTTCGCGAGCCCCATCGCCCGCAGCTGTTGCGCCTCATGAAGACGTCCGAAAGTGCGCGCGCGGCTCAGCTCACGAACAAACGTACCGTTGACCAGCGTCAGCGACCGGCTTTGACGCCCGATCGCCGCATCTTCAAAGTCGATCTCGAACGACACCTGAAAAGACCGGCCGGGGCTCAACTCGGCCACCTTGCCGTCCTTCTCGACCCGAACCGTTTCGAGGATCTCGATCTCCCGCAGCGCGGCGGAGAAGTTGTGCAGGCCCGCACCGACGATCCCGTCGATGAACGCCGCAGAGCTGCCGTCCATAATGGGCATCTCCGGCCCGTCTAGATCAATCACAGCATCGCCAATATGCAGCCCTGCGAGAGCCGCCATCACATGTTCGACCGTCGACACCGTGACGCCTTCAGAGTTGCTCAGAACGGTGCACAAGCGCGTATCGACGACGCAGTCAAACCGCGCGGGAACTGTGGGAGAGCCTTCAAGGTCGACGCGTCTGAAACTGACGCCGGATCCAGCGGCCGCTGGCCGAATAGTCGCGGTCGCCGGCTGGCCGCCATGCACGCCGACCCCTTTGAAAACCGCCGCAGAATTTTCCGCCGCCTGCATCTTGCCCGCTCCCAACGCCCACTTGTTAAGAATGGTGATACCGCAGCGCACACTTACCAACAATTCACTCTATGTTACCGATTGCGTCATACTTGCTCCGACGCCACACATCCCTGTCCCCGCGGCGATTTCCGGACGCCGGGCGGAGCCGCGCGAACACTGCCGCGCCGTCAAGCGCAGACGCGTTTGCGCCTGCGAAAATATGTTGGAAATACGGCCTAGTTCGCCTGGCGACGCAAAAACGCTGGGATCGCGACCCTGAGTTCGTTCTCTCGATCGGAGGACGTCCCAAGCTCTTCCCGGCCCGCGCCGGCTTTCTTTCTGCCCTGTTGCGCCCCTTTATCGGCGGGGTCTTCCTACGCGCGGGCGCCCGCGCGACCGAAACTCAACGGCGACCGAAACCCATCCGACTCCGGCACGCCTCCCGAGAACAGGGAGCCCTCCTGCCGAGTGACGCCGCCAAGGGGGTTGTACTCCCCGCCGTGTTGGCGCGGAGCAGGATTTGGATCAGCGCCGCCGCCCCCGGCCGAGAGCGACCCTTCATCGATCATGTAGTCGTCGTCGCCCTCCGTCGGGCGCGCGTGCAGAGCGTGGCCAAAAGGAGCAGCGCCCGCAGCGGGTCGCTGAGCTGAAAAGTCGACTTCAGCGCTTGCGGGCGGCGCAAACGGCGCGGGAGCAGCGGCCTGAGCCGGCGCTTGCGTCGGATCCGTCGGTCGCGCTGCGCCCGCGGCGCCCAAGATCGGTCGATCGTCGCCAGTCCGATAGGTCGGCACCGCATCGACGGCAGGCCCCATCTCCCCGGCTCCGAACCCATGTCCAGCGCTATGTCCAGCGCTATGACCGATGCCGCCCGCCTGCGAGAGATCCGGTCGAACCGCATAGTCCGCTGCGCCGAGACCTGTCGCGACGACGGAGACCCGCACCCGCCCATCCATTTCAGGGTCGAGCGCGGCGCCGAAAAACACCGCCGCGTCCGGGTCGACTTCCTGGCGAACGCGATTGGCGGCTTCGTCAACTTCGAACAGACCGAGGTCGGCGCCGCCAGTCACGTTGATCAATACGCCGCGCGCGCCCTTCAGCGAGATATCGTCGAGCAACGGATTGGCGATCGCGCGCTCTGCGGCGTCGAGAGCCCGGGTCTCGCCGGTCGCCTCGCCCGAGCCCATCATAGCTCCGCCCATGCGGTTCATCACTTCGCGCACATCGGCGAAGTCGAGGTTCACGATCCCAGGCCGCACCATGAGATCCGTGACGCCCTTGACGCCCTGGTAAAGAACATCGTCAGCCATCATGAAAGCTTCGGCGAAAGTCGTGCGCTCATTGGCGACGCGGAAAAGGTTCTGATTGGGAATCACGATGAGCGTGTCCACATGGGCCTGAAGCTGGGCGATGCCTTCTTCCGCCAAACGCGACCGCTTGGAGCCCTCGAACCCGAACGGCTTGGTCACAACACCGACCGTCAGGATCCCCATTTCACGCGCCTTGCGCGCGATCGCCGGCGCGGCGCCGGTGCCGGTGCCGCCGCCCATGCCCGCGGTGATGAAGCACATATGCGCGCCCAACAGACTATCGACGATCTCGGCCATCGATTCTTCAGCCGCGTCAAACCCGACCTCCGGCCGAGCCCCCGCGCCCAAGCCCTGGGTCGTGCCGACCCCCAGCTGGATCCGCCGGGGCGCCTGGCTGTTCTGAAGCGCCTGGCTATCCGTGTTCGCCGCGACGAAATCGGCCCCTTCGAGCCGTTTCTCGATCATGTTGTTGACCGCATTGCCGCCGGCTCCGCCCACGCCGATTACGACGATGCGCGGCTTGAGCTCTTCATGCTCAGGCAACCGCAAATTCAATGTCATTTCAGCTCGCGTCCCTGACCGCGTTTCGACATACCGCGCCGCGGACCAGTCCTTCATGAAGACCCGCCGGCCGATCTTGCGCCGCACCCAACGGATCAGAGCCTCAACTGTTATCGTTTATTTTTTCTGAACATACTGCGCGCGGGACGTATCGTCGATAAAAACTCGACGGAATTAACCGACAACTTTAACCATTGATCGGTTTAAAGAAGCTTTTGGTTAATTTTGATGAACTCTGTGTCGATCTCGTGCGGTCGCGCGGGCGCTGTTAACCCAGATTAACCCGACCTGTGGCGCGTCTGGTCGACCTACCAGCTGTCGCGGATCCAGCGCCACATTCTCCCGCTCAAACTCGTGGCGCGAGGCCGGACAGGTCTGGAGAGGTCCCAAACCTCTTCTGGCGGGTTTGCGGCGTAGACCATGAGGCCGGTGAGAGCGGCGAAGGGCGCGCCGGCGAAGTCCGGCGCGAGCCCGCGGAACTGCTTTGGACGTCCGATACGGACATCACGACCGAGAACGCGCTGAGCGGTCTCGAGCACGCCCGGCATCTGCGCGGCTCCTCCGCACAAGACAGCGCGGCGGGTCGGAAGGTAAGCGAACCCTGCTTGCTCAAGCCGATCGCGGGCGAGCTCCAGGATCTCTTCAATGCGCGGACGGATCACCGCGACGAGATCGGAGCGAGACGGCGTTCGGTGCGTCGGAGCCGGGGCGCCGTATCCCCGCAGATCCGAATCGAGCGCCTGACTGGGTCCGACGCCGATCGCTCCGCGCATACTGGAGCCCAGGGCAATCGCCGAGCCCTCCAGGATCTTGAGCCGCTCGGCCGCGTCAAAATCGAAGCCAAAACCACGCGAAACGTCGAGCGTCACGTGTTCTCCGCCTAGTCGAACAAGATCAGCGAACACCAGACGGCCCCGAAGGAACAATGAGACAGCGCTGGCCCCGCCGCCCAGATCGATGCAGGCGGCGCCGTGGTCCTGTTCATCCCCCATTAGGCAGGACAAAGCGCTGGCGTAAGCGGTCGACACCACCCCGACAGGCTCTAGATCGGCGCTCAACAGCGCTGTCGCAACGTTGCGCATCGCGCTCTCGGCGACCGTTAGAATGTGCAGATCGACGCCGAGCCGACGGCCTGACAGCCCTTTCGGGTCCCGCAGTCCATGTTCGCCGTCCAACGTCCAGGACACCGGTTGCGCGTGCAGCGTCGTGCGCGCCTCAGCCGTTTCCGCTGGGCCCGAGCTTGGGATCTTGCAGGCGCGCAAGGCATGGACGACATCGGCTTCGGTGACGCGTCCGCCTTCCGATACGGCGACCTCTGCGGCCGCGGTCTGCGATCGCGGAAAACCGCCGGTCAGGGTCGCCAACGCATGATATACGCGCACGCCCGCGGCGCGTTCGGTCTGCGCCACGACCTGCCGGATGGCTTGCTCCGCCTCGGCCATATCGACAATGACGCCCGCTCGGACGCCACGGGATCGCACCTGCGCCACGCCTAGGACGCGCGGCGACGCGATGTCTCCGTCAAACTCGATGATAGCGCAGCAGATCTTGAAGGATCCGATGTCCAGAACGGCCATACGGCCCTGCCGCTGAGCCGCGCGCAAACGCTCTCGCATCGCGCGATGACGGGCATAGAGATCGCGGGAGCCAGTGCTGCCTGCGCGCGGGTCCGCATGATCCAGCAACGTTTCGCCGAAGCCCAGAAAATCCCTCATGCGCCCTGCTCCGGCCGACGCGTTTCGGCCCCGGCGCCGCCCCTGCGCCGGTCGCGCAGGCTCTGCAGACGCTCTTGATGCGACGCCCAACCATCGGCGGACAAACGCGCCGTCGGCGCGTTCGGCAACCGCAAATCAATCGCGATGAGGTCTCGCGACAAGAGATCGGCGACCTCACGCCAACCAAGCATTTTGTCCAGAGCCTCGACAGGCGACGCTTCGGGAAGCATGACGCGCGGCGCGCCGAGCAGCTCGAGATCCCAGCGCCGTCCGCCGACGCGGGTCAGCCCGACAATCGGCAAACCGGCTTCCTCCGCCCGCGCAAGGACGCGGAAACCCTCGGCCATCGCGGCAGGCGCCTGTTCTCCGATCAGAAGCGGCAACCTGCGCCATTCTCCCGTACGGGACGCGGGTCCGATCTGAACGCCTTGCGCGTCGAGAAGGAAAAGCCCCTCCCGCTTGCGCCACAGCGCCGCCGGCGTCTTTTCGGCGACGACCACGCGCAACATGTCGGGCGGGCGGATCGCGACCTGAGCCGCCCCCAGCCAAGGCGTGTTGTCGAGGAGCCGCTGTTGAGCCGCCTCAAGATCGAACGCGAGCGTGAACCGGCCAAAGGTCTCAAGATCGAGCGCCGCCAAGATCTGCTCTTCCGTGACGCGGCTGACGCCGTCGATCTCCACCGTCTTGATCGACAGTTCGGGACGGGCCTCAGCGGCGGCGTAAACGGCCTGCGCGGCGTCTCTGACGCCCTCGTAGAGCGGCGGTATCGTATGAACAGCGAACGCCAGGGCCAAGCCAAGCGGCGCGAAAACGCCGAGCTTGTACTTCACCGGCATTTTCCAGCTCAGGATTTCAGCCACCCGCCGTTTGATCGACCAAGACCGCTCGCGATCGCCAAAACCCGCGGCGCGGCGAGAGGTTCTCAGCGCATCGCCCAAACCGCCGTCGGCGCCCGCGACGCCGCCTCGGATCATCGCCTCGGCGGCGCGCAATGGGGCTGCGCCGACAGACGTGCGAGCGGCGTCGAAACCGTCCCCCGGCCGCGCGCCGTAAAAGGTCTGGTCCGGACGCGAAGCTTCGAAGATGGGTTGATGAGGGTCCGCCGCGTCATGTTCGAAAGCGCCGTAGCCGACCGGCCTCCGGTCGCGGCCGATCGGAGCCGATGCGGTCGGCTCGGGCGGGCGCGCAAGTTCGCGACGACGCATGTCGTCACCGCGAAATCCGCGCAGGCCTGGCTCCGGCCACTCATCTGATCCGTCTCGCGTCGACACGCGGCTCGCCCTCCGACCGGCCGCTCCGCGCCATAGCGCGGACGACCGCTACCGATCCAACGACGCGTCCTCGACCATCCAAGCCATCAGCTGCGGGAACGAGACGCCGCGATAGGCGGCCTGTTCCGGGGTGAGCGAAGTCGGCGTCATTCCAGGCTGAGTATTAGTCTCTAGGATGATTAATTTTTCGCTGAGACCGGCCGAAACTCCGCCGCGGCTCGGATCGTACTTGAAATCGGTGCGAGACACGCCTCGACACCCCAGAACCTGATGGGCCGTCACCGCCATTTTCAGTGCCGCATCCGTGATTTCCTGAGGAATTTCAGCGGGTATGACATGCCGGGAGCCGCCCTCGGCGTATTTGGCGTGGTAGTCGTACCATCCATCCGAAATGATATCGGTGACGGCCAAAGGTTGGTCTCCCATCACAGAAACCGTCAGTTCCTGGCCGCCGACATACGCCTCGACCATCAATTCCGCCGGCGCGTCGAAAACCGCCACCTGCGGGGGCTGATTCGCACGCTCATGCACAATGTGAATGCCCACAGAGGAGCCTTCGTTGTTCGGCTTCACAACATAGGGCGGCTCCATGACATGGGCGGCGGAGATGCTTTCGGGACTCGCCAAGAGACTGGCCGCAATCGGCAGACCCGCATCCTCATAAACCCGCTTCGAGCGCTCTTTATCCATCGCCAGAGCCGATGCGAAGACCCCTGAGTGCGTGTATGGAATTCGGAGCCACTCCAGCAGGCCCTGAACACACCCGTCTTCCCCCCAACGGCCGTGAAGCGCGTTGAAGACCGCGTCAGGGCGGGCGCGTTTGAGATCCTCGACAAGCGTCACGCCGGCATCGATCTCAATGACCTCGTACCCGGCCTGGCGCAGGCCTTCCGCGCATTCCCGACCAGACGACAAACTGACCTCGCGCTCGGCCGACATGCCGCCCTGCAGCATGGCCACACGCTGATACTTTCGGTCCTTGGGGATGAGCGCCAGCGGCTCCGTCATGAAGAAAATCCTGGCAGAAGCGGACATCGAAGCATCAGGCTACCACGAAAAGCGTTGATGATTTCCAGCTTGGGGATGACGTTGAAGCGTGATTTCACGACATTACGCGCAGAACGAACAATGCGCGTGGAACGTACAAAGCGCGTGGAACGAACAAAGACTGTGAGAGCGTTATGATCAGGTTGATAGACGCGGAGACCCGACCTTTCTCGGCCCCGAGACATGACATCACCTTTGACGAAGCGCGCGCAATCGTCTTCGGCGCTCCGCACGGCACGCCCTATCCCGGCATCGACAATCGTCCCTTCGGCGCGACGCCAGCCGTTCTTCGGGAGGTCATGGCGGAGGATTGGGCCTGGCTGGATCATTGGGACTTTGATCTCGGCGGCCCGCTGTTGGGAGAGGGCGGGTTCACGATCCATGACGCCGGCGACCTGCCCACGCTTCCGACCGAGGGCGCGTCAAATCGCGAACAAATCCGAAATCTGACCGCTCGAATCGTCGCAGCGGGGGCGGCCCCGATCATGATCGGCGGCGACGATTCCACGCCGATCCCTTTCATCGAGGCCCTGGCGCCGCTTGGTCCGCTGACGATTGTCCAGATCGACGCGCATATCGACTGGCGCGACGAGCGGCTTGGCGAACCCATGGGCTTCTCCAGCACGATGCGGCGCGCGTCTGAAATGCCGCATGTCGAACGCATCGTGCAGGTCGGAATGCGCGGCGTCGGCTCCGCCCGCCCGGAGGAGGTCGATATCGCACGCTCGTGGGGAGCGCAGATCGTCACGGCGCGGGAGCTTCACACAGACGGGGTGGACGCCGTCACGCGCCACATTCCGACGGGCTCGGTTTGCTTGATCACCTTCGACTGCGACGCGCTGGACGCCGGGATCATGCCAGCGGTCAAGGCGCCGACGCCCGGCGGGCTGAGTTACACCCAGGCGATCGACCTTGTCGCGGCCGTCGCGGGGAAAGGCCGGCTCGCCGCCTTCGACCTCATCGAGTTCGTGCCCGAGCGCGACCCCAACCGCGTCGCCGCGCTGACCGCGGCGCGGATCCTGTGCAACGCGATCGGCGCAATGGCGCGGAACAGCTAGTCTTCCCGTCTGCCGATCCGTTCGATCTCCCAAAGCAGGTCGACACCCGAATGCGCCATCACGCGTCGGCGCACTTCTTCGCCGAGGTTCTCCAGATCGGCTGCGGAGGCGCCGCCCGCATTGGTCAGGAAGTTCGTGTGCTTCTCGTTCATGACCGCGCCGCCGAGACGCAGACCTCTGCAGCCAGCCTCTTCGATCACCTTCCAGGCTTTGAGCTCTTGGCTCTCGCCCTCGGCTCCGGTGGACGAGAACCCCGCCGGGTTGCGAAAGGTCGAGCCGGCAGTCCGATCCTTCACCGGCTGCGCCGCTTCGCGCTTGGCCATCAGTTCCTGCATTCGGGCGTGGATCAGGTCAGAGGCGTCCGGCGCGCCCTTAAGAACAGCCGCTGTGAAGATCACGTCCCGAGGCGCGCTGTCCCGGTACGAAAAGCTCATCTGATCAGGCGTGAAGAGCACGATCTCGCCCGCTCGCGTGACGCCCTGCGCCTCCACGAAGATGTCCGCCATGTAGCGGCCATATGCGCCCGCATTCATCCGGAGCGCGCCGCCGATCGCGCCGGGCACCCCCCTCAAGAACTCGAGCCCTGCGATCCCGGCGTCCGCCGCCGCGAGCGCCACCCGCGCGTCGAGCGCCGCTGCGCCGGCGCGGATGACGCGCCCATCGGTCTCGATCTGATTGAATCCCCTGCCAAGGCGAACGACCACGCCGGGCACGCCGCCGTCGCGGACGATCAGGTTCGAACCGACGCCCACCGCCGTCACTGGAATATGGCCAGGGGTCTCGCGAAGAAACGCGGCGAGGTCCTGGGCGTCGGCCGGGGAAAACAAGACTTCCGCCGGACCACCAACCCGCAACCACGTGTAAGGCGCAAGCGGAACCATCGGCTGCAGTTTCCCACGGACCTGCGGCAGCGCCGCGATCAACGCCTCTCCGTCCATCGCCACGCCTTCTTGCGGCGGGGTCATCCCCGCGTCTCCAGCGCCTTCGCCAAGCCGTTCGCCCATTGCGTGATGTTGCCAGCCCCCAGACAAACGACGATATCGCCCGGCTTCGCCTCGGCGGCGACGAAATCAGGAAGCGCTTCGGCGCTTTCAAGAGCCTGCGCCCGTCGATGTCCATGCGCGCGCAGGCCATCGACGAGGCTGTCCCGATCCGCTCCGGCGATCGGCGCCTCGCCGGCTGGAAACACGTCGGCGATCGCGACCACGTCGGCTTCGTTAAAGCAGCCGCAGAAGTCCTCAAAGAGATCGCGCAGGCGCGTGTATCGATGGGGTTGATGAACCGCAATGACCCGGCCCGAGCTTGAAGCCCGCGCAGCCTTGAGCACGGCGGCGATCGCGACAGGGTGATTGCCGTAGTCGTCGATGAGACGGACGCCGTTCCAGTCGCCGACATCGGTAAAGCGCCGCTTCACGCCTTTGAACCCGGCGAGCGCCGAGCGAACCGCGTCGACGTCGAGCCGCAGCTCTCGCGCGACCCCGATCGCAGCAAGCGCGTTCAGCACATTGTGCTCGCCGGGCATCGGCAGACTGAGGCCTTCGATCGTCTTCTCCTCGGAGGTCCGGCGCGAGCGGATCGTCACGTCAAAGGTCGCAGCGCCCCCTTCATAAGCGGGACGGCTGGCCCGGATGTCCGCCTGCGGCGAGAAGCCATAGGTCACGACCCGGCGGTCGCGTATGCGCCCGATCAACGCCTGCACTTCGGGATGGTCGATGCAGCAGACGGCGGCGCCGTAGAACGGAATGTTCTCGATGAAGGTCCGGAACGCGCCCCGCAACGCGTCGAAGGAGCCGTAATGATCCATGTGTTCGGGATCGATATTGGTGATCACGGCGACGGTCGACGGCAGCTTGATGAACGTGCCGTCCGACTCGTCAGCCTCGACGACCATCCAGTCGCCCTCTCCAGGCCGCGCGTTCGAGCCGTAGCTTTGAATAATGCCGCCGTTGATCACCGTGGGGTCGGCGCCGCCGGCGTCTAGCACCGCGGCGACCATCGAGGTTGTCGTCGTCTTGCCGTGCGTTCCGGCGACCGCGACATTCCACTTCAAACGCATCAGTTCGGCCAGCATCTCGGCCCGACGCACGACGGGCAGGCTGCGCGCGCGCGCCGCCATCAACTCCGGATTGTCCTCCTGAATGGCGGAGGAGATCACGACGACCTTCGCCAATCCAAGGTTCTCGGCGCTTTGACCAATGTGGATTTCTGCGCCCAAACCGCGCAAGCGCTCGACGATGCCGCTTTCCTTGAGGTCGGATCCCTGAACCTGGTGACCCAGATTGAGCATCACCTCGGCGATACCTGACATGCCGATGCCGCCGATCCCGACGAAGTGTATCGCTCCGATATCGAGGGGAAGAGGGGTCATGACGGCTTGGTCCTTCGGCTCAGCGGATGACAGAGCGCCACCCATAGGGCGCCCAACAGCCAATCGCCAGCGTCGAGCGCCCCCTTCAGTCCAACTCTAAGCGGCGGCGACTTCCTCGCCGTTTGCGACCCGCTCGGCCAGATCCGCCAGATCGCTTGCCGCGTTCGGAGCGCCCAATCCTCGCGCCGCTGTCGCCATCGCGGTCAGCCGGGCCGGGTCGTTCAGCAACTCGGTCAGTTGGGCCGTCAGCCGCTCTACCGACATCTCGGCGTCTGGCAGCATCACGGCCGCCCCGGCGTCGACAAGGCCGTGTGCGTTATGCGTCTGGTGATCGTTCATCGCGGCCGGATACGGCGCGAGAACGCCGGGCCGGCCGATGGCCGTCAGTTCGGCGATGGTCGAGGCGCCGGCTCGACAGACGACCAGATGCGCCCCGGCGATCCGCTGCGGCATATCATCGAAAAACGGCGCGAGCTCGGCCAGAACGCCAGCGCGGCGATACCCTTCGCGAACTTCGTTCTGATCCGCCTCGCGAACCTGTTGGGTCAGCAGCAGCCGATCGCGGATTTCAGCCGGCAACGCCGCTACCGCAGCGGGCACGCGCTCGTCAAAGATCCGGGCGCCCTGACTGCCGCCGAAGACCAGCAACCGGATCGGCCCGTTCTCGTCGATCTGATGGTAAGGGGAGCCCGACAACGCCCGGCCCGCGTCCCGGATCGGATTGCCGATGAAGTGCAGGTTCGCTCCCAGCGGCGCGTTGGAGATGTGCTCGACGCCGCAGGCGACCGCATGCACCCGCTTGGCGAACAGCGCGTTCACACGGCCCAGTACGCTGTTCTGCTCCTGGATCATTCGCGGGAGGCCGAGCCGCCACGCAGCGCCCAGCGCCGGCAACGACGGATAGCCGCCGAACCCGGCGACCAAATCCGGCTTCTCCTTCTTGAACCACGCGATGGCTTCGTTGGCGCCGGACAGGATCGTGAAAGGCGCCCGCATTTTCTCGGCGATCCCGCCGCGTGCGAAAGTCGCAGACTGCACTTCGCGGCGCTCGACTTCCGGCGGGAAGCCGCCCGCATAGCGCAACCCGCGGTCGTCGGTCGACAAGGAGACCCGCCACCCTCGCCTGAGCATCTCCTGCGACAGGGCTTGCGCAGGAAACATGTGCCCTCCGGTCCCACCGGCGGCGATCACTAGAAACCGACCGCGTCCGCTCTCGTACATCTTCGCTCCTCATCCTTCCCAAGCAGGCCGAGGCGTGGCCCGCTCACGAGGGTTAACGCTCTCTTTCACCTCGGATTTCCTCACGGATCAAGCGCGACGGGGGCGAAAGATGGGCGAAAACCTCGACTTCGTTGTTCAATTGACGAACCGCCCGCGCGCGGTCGTTCCATCATAGGCCGATGCGAAGGCGGCGTTTGCCGCGCTGCAGGCGCGTTAGAAGCGGCGCGTCTCGTCCAGCAATCGTCGGCGCGTGAGAGCCAGAAGCATGCCCATCGTCAATCCGATCCCGATGAGCGACGACCCGCCATAGGAGATGAACGGAAGCGTCATCCCTTTCGCCGGAAGAAGCTGCACGGTGACCGCCATATTGACGAAGGCCTGAAGGCCGAAGAGCAACGCCAACCCGATACCCGCCAAACGCGGAAACGCGGCCTCGACCCGGCGCAACCGCCAGAGCGCGTTGAGGGTGATGAACGAGAAGAGCACCACCAGCAGCACGCCGAGCGCAAATCCATACTCCTCGATCGCCACAGCGAAGATGAAGTCTGAATTGGCTTCGGCCAAGGTGAGCTTGTTCACGCCGTCCCCGGGGCCGACGCCAAACCAGCCGCCGTTGATCATCGCTTGCCGCGCATCCAGCAGCTGTTGCGGCGGCGCGCCGCCCTCTTCCCAGAAGGCGGTGACGCGATAGGCGATATGCGGCTCGACTTGAAAGGCGATGATCGCGCCGACGAACGCGCATAGGGCGAGCGCTGCGAGAGTGACAAGAGACGCGCCAGAGACAAAGTACATGGCCGCCCACACCACAAGGATGAGGGCCGTCTGACCATAGTCGGGCTGTATCACCAAGAGCGCCGCCGCCGTCGCGAGAAGCGCCAGAGACGCGCCGGCGCCCGCGGGTCCGAGGCCCTGATCGCGCGCGTTGGAACCTCGATCCACACCGCTCGAAGCCGACAGCAGCCATGCGCAGGTGACGATGAGAGCGGGTTTGAGAAACTCCGAGGGCTGCAGGGACCCCAAGCCAGGCAGCGCATACCAACGCGTCCCGCCCTGATCGAAATCGGTGCCATAAAGCGGCAGCAGCGCCAACGCCACCAGGCCTGCGAAGGTCGCGAAAACCGCCAAGCGCCGCACGGCCGACGGGCTGAAGAAAGAGATCGTGAACAGCAGCACGAACGCTGGCGCGCCGAAGATCAGATGCCGCCATGCGTAATAGAACGGCGATGTCTGGTTGCTTTCCGCAAGCGCCGGAGACGCCGCGAATGCGAGAACAACGCCGATGCAGAACAAAGCCACGCAAATCAGGATCGACACATGGTCGACGGATCTCGCCCACTGGCTCCATTGACTGACTTCTGACGGCGGTTCGTCTTGCAAAGCGCCGCCGCCCGCATAGGCGCGCTGGCCGACGCGGCCGACGCGGCCGACACCCGCCGCTCCGCGCGGATGAAACGCGTCCGGGGACAGGTCCGTCATGTCCTGATCCTGCTCATGCTGTGCTCAATGTCGCGACAGTCTCCGCCGTCGTTGATGCGGACGATACAGGATCTGCGAGCCGAAGCCCAGCACGCGTTGCCCGGGGTCTTACTCGAACTCCTTGAGCACGCCGCTCAAGCTGTTCTGATCAAACTTGATCTTCGCGCGGACAAAGCCGCCCTGAGAGGTGTAGTTGGCGTCCGAGAAATCGCTGTCGTCAAAGCCCATGAAGTTATACCCGAGCTCAAGCAAAAGGTTGTTCATCGGGCTGAACCCGACAAACAGCCCGGCGGAGTTCTCCAGCTGGCCGGAGTTCTCGCTATAGAGCGCGGCCCCCTGTGCGCCGATGCTCCACATCTCGCTCAGATCATAGCGCGCCGAGGCTCCGACGACGCCGCTGGCGCCGCTGTAGTCCTCGCCGTCAATCTCCGCGATCGTGTATTTGCCGCCGACATTGGCGGAGACTTCCAGACGCGGCGTAAAGCGCCAGTTCAGCGTCGTGTTGTTCACGATTTTCGAGCTGCGCGTGCTGTCGTCCAGATCACTTTCGTCATCCGTGTGGCCGAGCGTCAGCTTGTTGAGCACAATGACGTCGCCGCCGACCGGACGATAGGCGAAGCCGAGGTCGAGATCGACCTCCTGGCTCAGGCCGGTGTCTTCAAAGTCGCGGAACAGGATCCGTGCGCTGGCGGAAACCGCAAAGGCGTCGGTGACGTCGCCATAAGCTCCGATCGAGAAGGTTACGCGGTCCTCGGTCGCGCCGTTCCGCGCCTCCACCCGCGTGGAAAAGCTCCAGTCCTCGTCCGTGTAGCCCAGGCCCGCGTTGGCGAGCGTGAAGTTCTCCATAGGACGCGTCTCGCCAAAGATGCGTTCTTCCGCGGTCACCGCCTCCGACGTCGCGGTGAGGACCTGCTGACGTTCGACGCCGACCGAGGCCGACCAGTTCTCATCGAGGCGCAGGCTCTGGCCGACGCCGACCGTCGCCATCAATTGCTGCCCACCCTCGCCCTTTAGCCGGTCGCCGTAGGCGTTGATGCGTCCGCCTTCCCAGGGCTGCGTCTCAACTCCCACCCGAACGGCGTCGCCGCTGTCATCGTCCTGCTGGCTCGCCTCGTACATTCCGATCAGCGACATCCAGTCCGTCACCTGAAACTCGGCCCCGGTCAGCGTCCGTGTCGGGAACGCTTCGCTCTTGCCGCCGTTGATCGTCTGTTCGCGCGTCGCGAACAAGCGCAAGCGATTGTCCCAGAAGAGCTGTTCGGTCGCGACGATCAGCTGATCCGTGCGCTCAACCGACCCGTCAGAGAGCTCGTCGCGAACGGCGCGCGCGCCCAGTTTCGTCTCCCCGCCGTCGTTTTCAGCGACAAGAAAGATCTCACCGCGCGTCCGGCTGGCGTCGCTGTCGAGATCTTCTTCCCGCTCAGCGCTGAACTCCGTCCGCAAACCGAAGTCCGGCAGCAGATCGTCGGTCTCCTCATTGTCGCGCTCGGAGATGCGATAGCTGCCCGAAACGCCGTAGGAGCGGATCCCGCCGGTCTCATCCGAGGTCTGGCCGACGCCGTAGCCTGCGTCTTCCTGACGGAAACGCGCTTTCGCTTGCAGCCGTTCGGACTGGTGATTGAGCTCCGCCAGAAACGCCGTGGCCGAGGCGTCGCCATCGGTTGTTTCATTCTCACTGACGCCGGCCTCCAGGCGCAGTTCGGTGTCTTCCCGCAGCTGGATCGTCGCGTCCGCGACAGCGAGGTCGCTGGTGACCGCCTCCGCCGAAGAGGCGCTGTCCTCATGAACATACGTCGCCCCGATTTCGACTTTCCCGTCGAGGAAGCGTGCGGCGGCCCGGCCGCCATAGGTGAAGCCGCGATTGATGTCCTGCTCGGCGGAATAGTCGATGACCAGGAAGTTCGGGTTGAAGCTGACATCCGTGCTCGCCAACGGCGCGCGCAAGTAAAGCTCGCCGGTCAGGTAGTCGATCTCGTAGTCGGTGAACCGCGCGAGCGGCGTTTCCGAGACGACGATCGATCCGTCGAAGCGGTCTCGGGTCTCGATGCGCACCGTCTCCGAGCCGACGACGATCGGGCTTTGTGACAGCTGGTACGGTCCGGTGGTTCCGTCGGACGGGATCTCGTCTTTGACAAAGCCCTGATTGGACTCCGCGCCAAAGGCGATCACGCTGAACTGCTCGCCCTCATAGACCGTTTTCAAGCCGGAGAAACGACGCTCGTAGCGCCCCAACTCGCTTTGATCGAGGCCGGTGTCATAGTCGCCGAAGAGCGCGAAGAACTGCTCACGCTCGAGCTTGAGATACAGCGGGTATTGGCTTTCAGCGTCGTGGCCTCGTTCAGAGGCGTCGCCGTAAACCGGATAGAGCGCATCGGGGTCGATTGTCTCGAAGACGCGCTCGTCGGCGTCTCCGCGGCGCTTGGCTGTGTCGACTGCGATCGTCAGCAACCATTCACCCTTGATCGCGCCCTTCGCGTAGAAGGCGACGCGCCCATCCGTGAAGCTCTCGTCCTCGCCCCCGGCCGCATCATAGTTCTCCATATTGCCGGAGATTCGATTGAAGCCCGCGGTTCCCTCGGCGATGCCGACGACGATCCAGTCGCGCTTGCCAGGCTTGAGGAAGGCGCGGACCTCTTCCTGTTCATCGCCGATGGTCACCAGCAATTTTACGAAGCCGGACGCGAAGGTTGGCTCCAGGGAGATCGGCAAAATCCCGTCAGCGCCGACCGCGACCGTGGCTTCGGTTGCATTTGTCGCCGTCAGCGGATCGGCGTCGATGCGATCCTGCGCCCCGGCGAGCTTATACGGCGGCTCGACATTGACTTTGACCTGAAGCCCTTTGTGCACAGGGCGCCCACCGCGATCCGTCAACCGAACCGCGATGACCGGCGCCGTCTGACCATCGGCGACGCGCGTCGACCGGGCAGGCAGATACGTCGCCTTGGCGGCTTCCTGCACGTAGTAGATCGTATGCTCGATCCGCTCGATCTCGGCGCCCGCGCTGTCGCGAAGGATCGCCTCAAGGCGGTTCGCGCCCGCTTCGATGTCGACGCCGCCCCAGCGACGCAGCGTGGCCGGCGCCCCTGCGGCGGACAGCGGCTCGCGGCCGTTCAGACCGGAAACCTCGCGACCGTTCAGACGCAACTCGACCGAGGATCCCTTCGGCTGAAGAACGCCGACGGCGACGCCCGGCGTGGCGACGCTGGCGCCGTCGACGGGATACACGAGTTTGAACTCTGCCGGCTGCTGCGCCAGCCAAGCGACATCCAGGCTCGAAGGGTCGATGATCTCCTGAGCGTCCTGGTCGCTTGCAGTCTCCGCGCCGGCGCCCTCTTCTTCCTTTGCCGCCGCGTCCGCTTTGGCCTTCTCGGCGGCTGCTCCGTTGAACCGAACATGGAAGTCGACGCGCTCGATCTGGCCGCCCTTCGGATCGACGAAGCGACTGATCGCCGAGCCGGCGGCGCGGTTGTTTTCTTCGCACATCACCGGCTCGAAGCCCGGCGGCAAGCTGGCGAGGTCGAGCTGAACCACATGCGGGCGCGGCTCGACGTCTTGGAAATGGTATTCGCCGTCCTTGTCGGTCACGACGAACTCGCCCGTCTCCATGAAGATCCGGGCCCCGGCCAAGCTGACCCCGGGCGTGATTTCGCGCGGCCACGGTTCGTCGAGATCACAGGCGTTCACCGACACACGTCCCATGATGTAGGATCGGCTGCGCAGAAGCTCTTCGCGAACCTGAACGACCGCCGTCGCCCGGTTCGAAAGAAAGCCGCCGGGACCATAAGCCGTCGCCGCGTTCACCGCATCGCCCTTCGGCGCGCGGATGGTGGCTTCTGCGACATAGGTGACTGTCGCTGTCTGACCCGACGCCAGATCTCCCACCAGGATATTGAGCAGCCGACCATCGCCCGAAATCTGCGGATCCGCGACCTTGGCGCCGTCCAGTCGCAGTGAGCCGGACTGATAGCGGAAACCACGCGGCAAGCGGTCTTCGATGACGATGTCCGCGCCCGGATCCGTCGTCCCGTTTTCGAGCGTTAGCTCGTATTTGACGAAGTCGCCCTCGCCGACAACGCTTTCGGAGGCCGACTTTTGCAGGAACACGTCGCGGCGAAGGTCGACCGGGATGTCGACCTGCAGCGGTCCCGGTCCTGTCACCGTGAACACGCCGCCGCGCGACCCCGAGTTGAGCGCGTAAGGCGCGCCAGGCAGCGTCTGCAGCGCCACATCCGAGACCGTGCTCGGGAAAACGTAGCCGTTCGGCGCAGTGATCTGTAGGCGGTAATCGCCCGCCGCCACCAATGGGAAACGGTACTCGCCCGGCGCCAGAGCGAACGTCGTTCCGCCTGCGTCCGTGACGCTCCCACCCGTGACGACCGTGTTCGGATAGGCTGTGACGCCGTCCGGCGAGAAGACGCTCGCAGGCGCGCCAGCCGACGTCAGAAGCGTGACCGTGACGCCGTCGATCGTCGCCCCGGTCGAGCTGTCAAACACCACGCCAAACGGATCGATCAGCGCCGAGCTGGTCGAGACGTCGCTTGAATCGAACGGGTCTGTGTAACGGGCCGTCACAGTGGAGCCGTCGGCGATCGACAACACGCCGTCGAGCTGCGTCGGCGAGGCCTGATCGGTCAGAACGATGTAGCCGGCGAAAACGCCCGTGGCAGGACCCGTCTCCTGAAGACGCAAGACCTCCTGATCGCCCGTGTCGGAGTCCGTGATGGTGATGTCGAGCGTATCGATCGCGCCATCGTCGTAGTTGCGGCCGAGGTCCGTTACTTCGATAAACGCGGTTTCGCCCGCTTGAAACACATTGGCTGACGACAAGGACACCGCCGCCTCGCCATCCGCCAGATCACCCGCGATGTTGGTGGGCGGCGTCACCGTCTGGAACGCGCCGCCGCCGTCCTGGAACCGGGTCGTGCGAACGGTTTGCGACGCGCCGCCAAAGCCCGACGGAGTATGCCTGAAAAATGCGATCGTCGAGCTGGTCGGCTCCGGCACGACCATAAAGGTCGCAGTCGTGCTGTTGATTGCAGGCTGCGGCGCGCCGCCGACCGTGAATTCGATCGTCGCCGTGTTTGAGACTGTCTCGCCCGGATTTGCCGCGTGAGCCGTCGAAGGAACGGCGAAAACGGAGAAAGCGCCCAGCATCGCGAGCCGCGTCCACATCAGGGCGCGCTCAAGCGTCGTTTTGATGCTGTGGCGACCGACCGACATTTGCTCGGTCCTCTCTCGCTCTCTCGGCGCATTTGCGCCTGTGATCGACGGGCGGGGCCGCGCTCTCTCTTTTGGGTGGAGAACGTCGACAGAGTTCTATCGAGGGGTCAGCGTGGGATCCGGCGGATTGAGACGCCGGACCCCGGGGTGTTGACGGGCGGCGTCGCGCCCGTCGGACCGCGCCTTACTGAAGGACGCCGCGGATCAGCAGGATCGCCTGCCCGGTGGTCGCGCCGATCGTGCCGACATTGGTGTCGACGGACTGATCGGTGAACGATCCGGCAACATAGTTGGTCGCGCCATCGGCCAGATAGCTCACCGCAACCACGTCGACGTCGCCAGCCACGTTGTCCGTGATCTGCACAGAGCTCGCGTCGATTGGACCGGTGTTGTCGACCGTGATCGTGTACTCGATGCATGCGCCAGGGATCGGGTTGTCGCCGCTGCCTGCGGCCGGCGTCCCGTTTGTCGGAATCGTCGCACAAGCGTAGGAACCGGTCCGGCCATCATCCAGAACCGCGACTTCCTTGGTTGCGCTGACGGTCGCCGACTGAACAGTCACCGTCACCGTGTCAAAGAAGAAGTTGTTCTGAGCCGCATCGTCCGAGCCGGACGGGTCGGCGTCGCCGTCGGCGAACACAATCTCTTCCGTGTCGATGTCGCTGGTGCCGGTTTCGACCAAAGGCGTGGTCCCGTCCGCCGCGACAGCCGTCACGCGGAAGTCGTAGCTCGTGCCGTTCGCGACTGTGTTGGGAACACGGTAGCTGACAGTGACGGTCGTATCGCCGCTTTCGCCAATGCTGACATTGCTGGCGCTGATTGCGTATTCGCCCTCGGCCAGAGAACCTGCCGCGGTTCCAACGGCCGCCGCCGTCAAACCCGAACCGGTGAAGACGACAGCAAGGTTGAAGTCACGGTCTTTGTTGCCGTCATTGTCGATCTGGAAGCTCAGGGTCTGCGTTTGGCCTGGCTGGTTATTGATCGCGCCGCCATGGCCATCCGCGACAAGGAAGTCGACCATTTCGTCGACGGTGAAGTCGACCGAGTCGGTAACAGCGGTCTGAGCCTGGCTGTTCACCTCGAAGTTGACGGTGACGGTATTGCTGATGACGTCTCCGGCGGTCGCGTGTGCAACGCCGGATTGGACTGCGAGAAGCATAGCGCTTGCCGCCATGACCCGCGAAACTGGGGTGAAGATCGATTTCATAGTTTGCTCCGACACAATTGGGGTCATTGCCCGGAGCCCAATACACACAAATCGAGTAAAATTTTTCTATAAAGTTGAACTATTTGTAGTAAATTCGCCCTTAACTATTTAACATACTAATGTATTTGGCATTTACGGAAGCGCGTATATTTGCATAACACTGGATTAATCATGAATTTTTTCTTTATCACAGACAAAATGCCGGCCGAGGAAGCCTCAGCCGGCGCCGTTGACGTCAGTCTCGTGGATCCGCCGCTACTTCAGCCGCGCCTTGAACGCGACGCTGGTCTGAGCACCCGGCGCCAACGGCTGTTCGAGCACCCAACGGATGTTCGTGAACTCCTCGGGCCGCGCCGGGCGCAAGCTTCCGTCCTCGCCCTGGACCAGCACTTCGCCCTCCGGCGCAAAAGAGGCCCCCTCGTCAGCCGACAGCGTCGCCCGCGCGCCCGGCCCCTCGGCGCTGCCGGAGATGTAGATCATCTCTTCAGGGATCCGCGTGCTCGGAGCGACGTTGCTCGCCGGCTGATCGCCTGAGTTGCGCAATCGATAGGTATAAACCACCACCTCCCCCGGTACGACGCGCTCAGCAGGCTCCCTCACCACCACCGAAGCGCCGTCGCGTTGAACCACAACTTCTTTCTCGACGACGCTTTCAACATCGACCTGCGCCCAGGCGACGCTGGCCGCCAAACCGGCGGACATCGCCAACAGAGCTGCAGCAAACATCGTTTTCGCCTGCGTCCAGATCATCTTCGCCTCCGAAATCTCTTTATGAGCCGCATGTCTGCGTCCTCACTTAGTTTAGTTAACGATCACGTCATATAGGAATCGAAAACCTGGCGCAGCGCCGCCGTTCTGTGGGGCTGCGAATTCACCTTTCGGCGTCAAGCGGATATGGGTCACGGCCGGGTCCACGCCGCGACCATCCGGGGACGGCGTGTACGTGAACGAAGCGCCGCCGTCGTTCGAAAACGCAAGGTCGTCAGAGCTGTCGGACAACGCGCCGACCGTAAACGTCAAACCGCTTGAAGGCCCAATATCCGCAAAGTGTACCGGGCCAGTCCCCGTGGTGAAGTCGGTCAGATCCACAACCCTCAACGCGACCCCGACGGGCAAGGCGTCGACGACCACAAGGCTATCCGCGTCGACGGGCCCGCCGCCGGCGTTTTCAAAGTCGATCCGATAGCGCAACCGGCTCTGTGGAATGGCCAACGGCGACGTTGCGCCGTTGATCGGGTCTTCCTCGATCTCGACCGACTTGCTGACGGAAACCTCCGCCAAACCGAAGTTCACGTGAAAATCGCCTGAGAACGCCAGCAAACCGACCCTTTCAGCGGTATGGGCGCGCTCGCTGTCCAGATCCGTGTCCTCATCGACGGTCAACCCCACGTTTGATCCGCTCAAGCTGCAACGGCGCAGCCAGCCGCCGTCACTGCCATTGCGGGTGTTCGTAGAGGCGATGGCGCGCGGATTGGCCAGGGTCGCCCCGAAGGCGACCGAGAAACAGCCGTTATCCCACCCGCGAACGGCTCCCCCGACAACCGAGCGCCACGAAATCGTCGCGTCGGCGTCGTCGTCGAAAACGCCGCCTCCCGCCGGAAAAGCGATCCAACCGATCGTCTCGCTCGCCAACGTTCCCGAGACGGATTGAACCCTATCGATTGCAACAGCGAACCCGCTGCTGGAAACATTCCCGATCGCCACCGACAAAAACGGGCTGAGAGGCTCGTTCCACGGCTCCGCGCTCGGATTGCTATTGAAGCTCTGGAGCGCTGCGACCACCGCCGGAGTTCCGGAGAGAGCGCCGCCAAAACTGGCCATATCCCATCCGCTGGTTCCTCCCGAGCCGCCAAACCCCACGAACAGATCCGTCGTCAGCACGCCGGCCGCGACGGTTTCACCTGTCGGCAGCAAATGCACGCCGGGCTCCATGGCGATGTAGTCGAATTGTTGCGCGACATGGGGCCCATCCTCGCCGGGAGGCTCTGTAACGACCACGTCAAAGCCTGTTGTGGTGATGTTGAAGACCCTCAAAATAGCTGAGCTTGCGCCTTGACTGGTCGTGAGCGGCACAACGACGGGCGGGACCGCGAATGGATCTTGAAACGCCACCCGAGTGGCGCGGTCGACGTCGAAGGTGCTGTCGACCTGCGCACGGCCGACCTCCAGCTCCCATGCCTGCGCAGCCTCGGCGAAACTGAGCGCCGCGACGAGCATCATACCGGAAATGGGCCTGCTTCGTCCTTTCATTGGGGACTTTTCCCGCACACGGGATGAAAGGTCGGTAAACTTTTAGTCGAATTTCGCCTAGAGCTTTGCGAGTTGGACGAGCCGAGCCGTCATCGCGCTGTCAGGATCCGCCATCGGCGCAATGACGTCGAAATGGTTGGCATAGGGAACGCTCTCATACCGGGTGGCGACGCCGGCGGCTCCCCAGCTGTGCGCGAGATCCGCGCTCTGTCGGTGAAACTCCGAACTTTCTGCTCCGCCGACAACCGCATCACAAGTCTTGCCTGTGGGCGCGGCCCAAAGCGCTGGGCTGACCGCAGCGGCTGACGCAGCGTCGAGCCCCAGCGCGCCGTTGATGCTTGTGTGCACGAGCGGCGCGAGCTCGAAGACGCCCGAGATGGAATAGGCGGAGGTGACCAAGTCGGCAGGCAGATCATCGGAGATCGCAGGCCATTCGGTCGCGAGCAGCGCCGCGGCGAGATGCCCTCCGGCGGAATGCCCTGCGACCACGACCCGACTCCCGGTCAGGCGATGAACAGCGATCGCGGCTGTCCGCATTTCCGCTATGATGTCGGAAATCCGAACGTCCGGGCACAGCGTGTAACTTGGAATGTAAACGCTAACGCCATGGGCGACAGGGCCTCGCGCCATGTGGCTAAAGCTCGATTTATCGAGCGTTTGCCAGTAGCCGCCATGGATGAACATCACGACAGCGCCGTTGATGGAACCTGTCGGCGTGAACCCGTCCAACACGTTGCGCGGCGCTTCGCCGTATGCAAGGTCGCGCGGCCCGCCGAGTTCGTCGCGCGCCGCCGCGGCGTCTCGACCCCACTGTCCGATGATCGCCATGTGCTCGGGCACACGCGCGCGATTGTTGTATTCCGCTTCATAGTCGAGTGAAGGAAGACGTTCGTTGCGCATCGCCGTTTGATCCTTTCCCGCGCGTGTTCGCGTCGAGCCAGGTTAACGCCGTCTACCCGCGTTTGCGACGCCGACGCCGCCCACGATCGTGGCGCGCGTCCTTGCGGTCCTCATAATCCCAAAAGTCTTCGTCCCGTGCGTCGTAGGTTCCGCCGTCGCCGAAGGCCTTTTCCGCCAACCACGCCATCACGAAGATCCCCAAGACGCCAAGGATGTAGAACCACGGGGCGGACATTTATGCGACCTCGCTTCTGCGGGCCGATCAAAGTCGGACCGCTTCAATCTTCCGGTCACGTTCATGTGGCGACGGTTCACAGCCATTTGAAGGGGTGGAAATCCGCGATCGGGGTTCCGCGGCGGCGTGTGCGCGACCACAGGCTGTGTCAACGCGCCAGGCCCGCCAGGCTTCAGAGGCGCGCTCGGATGAAGTTCGCAACGTCTTCTTGCAATTCGAGCGCGATCGGCAGCTCGAATTCAGGTCGATCAAAGTAGTCGAACGCATGGACCCCGCCCGGCCAAACCGCCAACTGGCTCTCGGCCCCCGCCGCGCGCCACCGTTCGGCCATGAACAGCGTGTCGTCAACCAACGGGTCGAGCGTTCCCACACAAAACAGCGCCGGCGGCATGTCGTGAAGGTCAGCGAGGAGGGGCGAGACCAGCGGATCATCGGCCTGCGCGGCGCCGCTGATCAGGTTGTTGATGAACCAGTCGACGATCGGCGTCGACAGGATCAGGTTCTCGTCCCCCCAGTTTCGAAGCGCCGGCGCGCCACGAAGATCAAAACAGCCATAGATCAGGACCGCTGCGCGGATCCGCGACAGCAGCCCCTTTTCCCTAAGGCGCAGCAGCGACGCCGCCGCAAGATGACCACCCGCAGACTCGCCGCCGATAAACACCGGCAAGTCCCCAGCGTGCTCCAGAGCCCAGAGAACCGCTGCTTCACAATCATCGGCGCAGGTCGGCCACTTATGCTCAGGCGCCAAACGGTATTGAACAGAGACGACCGTCACGTCCGCAGCCTTTGACAAACGCAGGTTTCGACCGTCGAACTGCTCAGGCGCTCCGAACGTCCAACCGCCGCCGTGGATATGGACGTAGACGCCCTTTGGCGCCGAATGCTCGATCAGCCGGATACGGCCCGCGCCGTCATCAAGAACACGCCATTCAGCGTCCGGCAAAGGCCCGTCGATCGGCAAGATCCCTTTGCCTTCAGCGCGCAGCGCGCGCATCAGGTCGATATCGACCTCCCAGGGCGGTGGAAGACCTTGCAATTTCTCGCGGAGCGTCGCGTTGAAACGCAGCGTTTCGGCGGTCGGCGCCCCAAACTGCGTGAGAATTGTGCGAAGACGCGTATCAGGCATATCTCAAAACGACCTCAATCTGTCTCATCAGAGAACAGTAGGTCGTCTGAACCCGTTTCGGGAAGCGCGAACGCTTCCCTGTGAAGGAAAGGGGAAGTCTAGTCCTGCGACTCAGGCTGGTTCGCCGCGTCTCCGACGGGGACGAACAGCAATCGCAGTCCAACTGAGCCGTCGCCGTCTGTCCAGGCGACTTCGCCGACGAACTTCACACCGCAGGCGCGATTGTCCGATGGACGCAGCTCTCCACTGATGTGATCGCCAACCTTTACCTCGGCTGGATAGTCGCGAAGGCCAATTCCACCGATCGACCAATCGCGGGCGCGGTAGGTTTCGCCGTCAACGGTCACGAAAACGGGCAGGCCGCTTACGCGGGGGAATGCGCGGCCTTCCTGGCCGGACATCAGTCGTTTGCGAAGGGCATTCATCGTTCGCTCTCTCTCATTTGCGCCTAGCAAACAGGCGTGCACGCACAGAGCGTGCCGTAACCACGTTAATGAGAGGTTTGCGACCGTTGTTAATCGGCGCTAACGCAGGCCCGAACCGGCCGAAAGATCACGCCTGGCGCAACAACCGCACTTTGGAGCTTGGCACGCGCTTTACCTCCAACCCGGTAAAGACATGCAGGGTGTTCAGGTCCTTATCGATCACCGCATGATCGCTGACCCATCCCCCAAGCGACAGATACCCCCGCAACAACGGCGGCATTCCGCGCATGGCCTTAACCGGATCCGGACGGCGCAGGCGCAGCTTCTTCGCAAAGCGGAAGACATACGGAGCCTTGACCCTCGGCAGCCAACGCTTCGGCGCCAAGTGCTTCTCTGTGAGCATGGCGAACACGTCCGCATAGGCTTCCGTGTCATTGCCTTCGAAGCTCGAACAACCAAACAGCAGTTCGACCCCGCGTTCATCGACATACCGGCTCATCGCCGCCCACGCGAAACGCAGAACGTCCGCATTCCGATGCTCCGGATCGATGCAGAACCGGCCCATCTCGACCATGGGACCGTCAAACTCGCGCAGCGACGACAGCTCATAGTATCTGGCGGAGTAAGAGCGGTCGATCTGCTCGCCGTTCTCGAGCGGCAGAAGCCGGAAACAGCAAATCAGCTGGCCGGACTTGCGTTCTTCGATCAGAACGTGATCGCACAATGGGTCGATGTCGTCGGCGTCCAGCCCAGCGGACCTTGTTTCAGACGATGCGACTTCCCGTCCGGCGATAAACACGTCATGCCGCAGCTTCTGGGCCGCGCGAACGTCGTCTTTGGTCTCAGCGAGACGCACCGCATAGCGTCCGCGAATGAGGCGCAATGGGCCCATCTCGCACTCCTCTTGCTGTCTCGCCCGGCTGGCCGCGGCGGACATTGCCGATCTCAGGTGAACCACCCACCTCGCTAGGTATTATTAGGACCAAGTTTTGGTAGGACAAATATTGATTCGCGTCATTTCGTGCGAAAGACCGTATTGCGTCGCCGGCGCCACGCACTGATTCGCCGCCAGATCTAGGAAGATCCATGCCCAAAGACGCCTTCGCCCATGTCGACGCCTGGATCTTCGACCTCGACAATACGCTCTACGACCACCGGTGTCGGCTGTTCGATCAGATCGACATGAGGATGACCGACTTCATCTCGTCGGCCCTGGGCCTCGACGCCGACAGCGCCAACAAACTGCGCGGCGATTACTGGCGCGAACACGGCACGACGTTGCGTGGCCTGATGCGCGAGCACGACATGCCGCCGGAGGACTTCCTGCAGTATGTGCACGACATCGATCTGAGCAGCGTCGCCAAGGATCCGGCGCTCGGCGCCGCGATAGAGGCGTTGCCCGGCCGCAAGATCGTCTACACGAACGGGTCGAGAGGACATGGCGACCGCGTCATCGCGCAACTTGGCATCGCCGAGGTGTTTGACGGCGTGTTCGGCATCGAAGACAGCGCCTATCTGCCAAAGCCGCACCGGGCCGCCTTTGAAATGGTTCTGAAGACAACCAAGATCGCGCCGGCCAGCGCCGCGATGTTCGAGGATACGGCGCGCAATCTCGAAGTTCCCCACGAACTTGGGATGAAGACGGTCTGGACGCCGACCGACGACGCGCATGCCTCGGAAGGCGCCGATGGCGACCACGTGCACTACGTGGCGGAGGACCTCACCGCTTTTCTGAGACAATTGACGTGACGGTCGTTTCGCCGCATCGCCCATCCCGTTTCGACACCTAGGTACACAGTCATGATGGACATAATCGACTGCGATGTTCTGGTGGTGGGCGGCGGGCCCGCGGGGCTGACCGCGACAGCGCTTTTCGCCCAGGAAGGGTTTGCGACTGTCTGTATCGACAAGGCCGAACCCGTGCTTGATCTCGATCGCTCCGACGCGGATCTACGCACGACCGCGCTGCTGATCCCGTCGATCGAAACCCTCAAACGGGCCCAGGCCTGGCCGCAGGCGGGCGAGAAAGCGAGCGACCTCGCCGTTATGCGGATGATGGACGCGGGCGACGGCGACGGCGAACCCGCTTCGGTCGACTTCAACGCCGACGAGATCGAGCAGCCGGTTTTCGGGGCGAACATCGCCAACACCGACTTGCGGGCGGCGTTGCTGAACCGCCTCGGCGGGCTTGAGCATGCCGACCTGCGCGCGCCGGCGGAGCTGACCCATCTGGTCTTCCGCGACGACGCGGCGTTGGCGACTCTGTCCGACGGAACACGATTGCGCGCCAAGCTGGTCATTGGCGCCGACGGGCGGAATTCAGTGGTTCGAGAGAGGCTCGGAATTGGGGTGAAGCGGATCGACTACCCACAGCGCGCGATGGTCTTCATCGTCGCCCATGACCGTCCCCATCAAAACGTCTCGACCGAGATCCTGCGCACGGGCGGACCCTTTACCCTGGTGCCCTACCTCGATCGCCAACGCCCTGAAGGGGGTGTCGAGCATCGCTCCTCCGTCGTGTGGATGGAGAGTTTCGTCGAAACCGATCGGTTGACGGCGATGGACGACGCAGCCTTCGAGGCCGCGGTGAACGAACGCTCCCAAGGCGTTCTGGGGCATTTGCGGCTCGCCTCGCGCCGCGCCTCCTGGCCGATGGTGTCGATGATCGCCGACCGCTGGCACGCGCCGCGCGCCGCACTGGTTGCGGAAGCCGCCCATGTGGTGCCGCCAATCGGCGCGCAAGGACTGAACATGTCTCTCAAAGACGCGGAAACGCTGCTCGATCTGGCGCTTGAGGCCCGGACGGCGGGTCGGGACATCGGCGATGAGGGTCTATTGTCCCGATATACCCGCGCGCGCTGGAGCGACGCGGCGGCGCGCGTGTCTGCGACAGCAGCGCTCAACCAGGCGGCGATCGGACCCTTCAAACCGATCCGCGACCTCCGCCGCTATGGCCTACAAGCGATCGCCGGCCTGAAGCCGCTGAAACAGACGGCGATGCGCTACGGCATGGGCGGCGCGAGTTAGAAAGCCGCTATCACAAACGGGACTATTCCCCTATTCTTGGCGAGATGAAGCCAGGACCGACCAACGTGCGCGTCAAGATCGCGACCCGAGAGAACGGCGAGCGGATCTACCGCTTTGTCTTTCCGACAAGCTTTGCGCTTCTTGCATTCGCCAATGTGATCCTACCGGTCATACACGACCTTTATGCGGTGAAGGTCCTGGGGCTGTATAAGATCGTTGCTTGCGAGGACCTGTTCGCCCTGTGGCTGGCCGTGGTTGGCGCGATCCTCGCCATAAATCTCTATGTTCTGGAATATGCCCGCGCTTTCAAACGATTGACCGGATGGCTGATCGCCCTGAATCTCCTCGCAAGCGGCGCGATCGGGGGCAGTTTCTACCTCGACGATTTCGCAAGCGCTTACGACATGGGCGGAACAGCTTTTCTCACCTCTCCCCCGGAATGGCCCTCCGCTTGGGAGAGATGACGCGCCATTCTGAGCCAGAGCTAGGAGACGCGCGCCTGGCCTGCTCTGGCCGGCCAAGACCCGAACACTCTGCGAAACTCGATGCGCGCGATTTTTCTGACCGGGTCGCGAACACACCGGCCCCATGCATTAGGCGATACAGCACTATGAAGCGATTGATCCAGAATATATCCGATGTCGACAATGACGTTCAGTTCGAAATATCAGAATTCTATATTTTTCTATTTGCAATCAACGCCGCCATTCCAGTCGCCGCCGAGATCTACCTGCCGAGCTTTGGTATATTCATTCATGAGGTTGAGTTAAAATGGGCGCTGACAGTTATATTGATTTTTTCTTTGAATATTCTATTGATCTATAAGTTTCCACAAAAAGCCATAGTAACAGCATGCGCCAGTTCGTTAAACGCCGCATGCACGCTGATGTTTGGCGGCGCTGCCTTTGTAACGAGTTTTCACTACGCGCCCTGGGCGATCTACGGTCTGTACTTAGCAGGCCCATAGGTCACACGTCACGCAGAAGCGTGGCGGACCTTTCTTCAGCGACCGCGCACAGGGATCGCCCGCTAAGCGCCCTGCGATTTGTCCTCGATCCGCTTGACTGCGTCGCCTTCCAGAAGGGCCGCGGCTTCGCTGCGATCGGTCAAGCCTGACTGAAGCCCGTCATTATCCGGATCATAGCCGGACGCCACCGCCACGGCGTACAATAACGGCGTCAGCCCAACCTTGCTCTTGAGCGGCCAGATCTCGGGATTGTTGCGCGCGGCCACCGACCAGCCCGCGACCTCGAGCGCGTGGCGGGCCTTGCCGAACAGACCAGCCTCCCCGCCTTCGCCCCAGGCCTCGGTCAGCTGTTTCTCGACCTCGCCCTCGATCTTCTCGCGCGCGGCGTCCGGCAGTCCTTGCTCCATCAGCTCCGGCGAGAGCCGACGCGGATCATCGCGCCAGAACTGCTTTCGATCATCCTCCGTCATCGGCTCGATGATGCCGTATTCGTCAAAGATCCCGGCCATCTGGTTCATGGCCACGCCACGGCGGATCTCCGCCTGCGGGTCCTCCGCCTGATCATCCCCGACCCGATCGCCGCACCGGTAGAGATTGGGGGTGATGAAATACCCCTCGCCCCGGTGCGAAATGAAGTGCATCCGGACCTTCTCCAGATCGAGCCCCGGCACGTCATGGATCGCCGTCTTCATCGCACGTGCGAGCTCGCGGATCACCTCGTCGCTGGCGAGACTCACCCGCGCCATGTTGCGCTCGAACGCGTCGCGCGTCGCCGCCGCAAGCGCCGGCGGGTTGATGAAGGCGAGGACCAACAGTCCCATATCGACGCCGATCGCCGCCAGGAGCGCGATCAGATCGCGCCCCGAGAACGCCTCGCGCGGATCGATCGGCGGCACGTCGGTGTAAAGGCTCTGCACCCCCCGGCCCAGTTTGGTCCAGATCGTCATCACCGCGTTGGCGACGCCGGCGGCCCCTTCGGAGAACTTCGCCTCTCGCAGATCGATCTTCGCCGGCTCGGACGCGTCGTTCGCGGCTTCGTTCAAACGGGCGGCGAGGCTGGGGTCGTAACACTTGAACCCCGGTTGTCCCGGCTCGACCGCCAACTCGCCCGCCAGAGCCCTCATGTCTGAGGCGAATGCCTGGCCCAACGCGTCGGAACGCGTCGCGATCTCGGCAGCGCGGCCGCGCAACTCGGCGGAAACGCGCGCAAACGCCTGTTGGCGTTCAGCCACGGTGGCTCCGGCCACGTCGCCGATCGTGTTCAGACGCCCGTTCAATTCATCCAGATCGGTTTCGATCGAGCCCAACCAGCCCGCATTCATCTCCTCAGACAGCGCCTGGACAGAGTTTCGCACCCCTTCCCGCGCTCGGTAGAGCGGTCCGCGGCCGCGGCCCGAGGCCACCCCGCAACTGCCGCCGCTCGCCTCCTCAAGCTGCATCTGACGCTCGGAGGTCCGCACAACCGCATCCAGTCGACTTTGAACCGCCGCAAGACGCGAAGCGACGCCCACCGTCGCGTCGCGCACGTCCTCGGCCTGTCCCTGAAGCCCTGTGCGCGTCGCTTCCGAGCCGGCGATCAGGCTCCACCAGTAGCCATAGCCAAAGCCGACCGACCAGATCACCAGAAAGACATAGAGCGGCGTCGTGAGGATGAGATTGCCGGTTCGCTGCGGTTTGACCGTCTCGCGCAGGGCGATCCACATCAGAAAGGTCAGCACCACCACGATCGCCAACGCCAGAGCGGCCGTCGAGCCGGAAAGCGGGTCGCGCACCGAGGCGGCGTTGTCTTGAATGCCGGCGATGAAGTCGGTCATCCCGCGCCAGGTTGCGAAACCCGAAATCGCCAGCAGCATCATCGACGCGAGCCCGATCGCGAAGTTGCGGCCCAGGATATAGTCGAGGCCCCGCTGGATGACATTCCGCTGCGTCGCAGCCATTTTCGCCCCTCCCACAATTGCCCATCGACTAGGCCACATCAGGCGGACGCTGGAAAGTCTCAGTTCAGCGACAGGATTTCGGATTCGTTCTCCGCTGAGGCTTCCAGCGCACAATTCAACCAGTCGAATTTGCGAAATTCGCCGCTTGCGCTGTGAACAGGTCCTTTCGCGACTCAGTCAGGAGGGTCATATTGCGGTCTTCGTTAACCAAACCCAACGCGGCGCAGATCGCCGCCAGCGGCTGTCGACCTGCGAGATAGAGGAGCGCGTCAACGAAATGGTTCTGGGCCGATTATTCCACCGCGCACCGCCCAAACCTGATCCTTCAGCGCGCAAGAAAGACGCCCGCCCGGTCGCGGACGCCCCCCGCCCAAGTGAGGACGCCCCAGAACCGTTCGATCTGGACAAAGCCGCCGCCGTCCCGCCGCCCAAGCTGAGCACGCCTTGTCCGAAATGCGGCGCGGAGTTCGTTCAACCCGCCGATTGGTTCGCGACACACTACGATTTCGACTGTCCGCAATGCGGGACGCGTTCGCGGGTGCCAGAGCAGTCGGAACTGAAGATCTACCGAGAGCCGGTCGACAAAATGCGTCAGGTTATGCAAGCGCTTAAGACGCGAGACGGGGAAAGCCGCGGTCGTTGAGGCCAGAGCGTTTGGTACAATCAGAGCGTTGGTTGCACTCAGAGGCTTGGCTACAACCTGTCGAGTTCGATCTTGGTCCATCCATCCTGCGAAGCGACCCCGCCCGCCAAACGGCTGAGCTCTTCGGCCGCGCGTCGGACTTTCGGTCCGTTCTCGGCGATCACGTCATCGGTCACGCGTCCTTTGGGTCCGGAAACCGACACGCCCGCCACCGCTTCGCCATGCGCGTTTCGGATAACCGCCGCGACGCAACGCATTCCTTCGTAGTGTTCTTCATCATCGATCGACCACCCGCGCTCCCGGATCGCGGCCAGCTCTGAAAACAACGCTTTAGGGGACGCCATTGTGCTGTCCGTGAACCGCGGCAACCCCTTTTGTTCCAGGATCCCGGCGACGGTCGCGTCGGACATCTCCGCCAACAAGGCCTTGCCGATCCCGGTCGCATGCATCGGCCCTCGCGCGCCGATGCGAAAGAACGCTCGAATGGGGTTTGTCGTCTCTACCTGGTTCACGAACACGACGTCGCCCCGGTCGGGAAGGGCGAGATTCGCGGTTTCGCCTGTTTCCTCCATCAGCCCCTGCATGACTTGTCGGCTGATGGTGATCAGATCCGCCCGGCGCGAGAAAGCAGCGCCAACTTGAAACGCCTGGAGGCCGATCGACCATGTCTGGTCCGTTTCGTCGAAATCGACGTAGCCGTGGCGTTGCAGCGTCCCTAGCAGCCGATGCGCCGAGGAAGCAGGGATGCCGACGCTCAGCGACAATTCCGTCAGGGTCGCGCCGCTGGTCCGCGCCAGGGCGTTCATCAACAGCAGCCCGCGGTCCAACGCCTGCACCGGCGCTGACTGCTCTTCGCGCCAAACTGACTTTGGCCGACCACGTGGTCGCTTTGTCACCGATTCCGACATCGCTTTGTCCGTCTGGTTGCGTTCAGTGACCATATATTGATTTTGGAAAAATTTTCCAAAAAAATTCAAAACCCCGAAAATGGAAAAGGCAAACCTCCATAAAATCATACGGTTATGTGTATTTCCTCAGATATGAAAACTGTTTTCAATAAAATTGGAAATCCCGCGGCAAGTGCTATGTTAACCCGCATACCAATTTGGGAGGCCGCTGATGACCAGCCAGAATCCGGTGTTCATTCCTGGACCCACAAACATTCCAGATCGCCTGCGCCATGCGATGAACGCGCAAACGCTCGACCACCGCGCCCCGGATAATGTCGATGTCCTCGCGCCCATGCTTGAAGACCTCAAAAGCGTCTTCAAGACGACGACTGGCCGGGTGATAACCTTCCCTGCGTCGGGAACAGGCGGCTGGGAAGCGGCGATCACGAACACGCTCTCGCCCGGCGACAAGGTGCTGGTCGCCCGTTACGGCATGTTTTCCCACCGCTGGATCGACATGTGCGAGCGTCACAAGCTCGACGTCGAAATCATCGAGACGCCTTGGGGCGAGGGTGCGCCCGCCGATCTTTTCGCCGAGCGCCTGGCCGCAGACGCCTCTCACGAGATCAAGGCGGTGCTCGTCACGCACAATGAAACGGCCACGGGCGTTGTCAGCGACATCGCCGCCGTGCGCGGGGCGATGAACGCCAGCGATCATCCCGCCCTGCTGTTTGTCGATTGCGTCAGCTCGCTTGCGTCGATGCCGTTCGAGATGGACGCTTGGGGCGTCGACATCGCCGTCACGGGCTCGCAAAAAGGGTTCATGCTCATGACCGGGATGGCGATCCTGGGCGTGAGCGAGAGGGCCTGGGCCGCGATGGAGACCGCCCAGTGCGCGCGGACCTTCTTCGACTTCCGCGACATGGAGGCGGCCAACGCCAATGGCGGCTATCCCTACACGCCGCCGGTTCAGTTGCTTCTGGGCCTGCGCGAGTGCGTGGCGATGCTGTTTGACGAGGGTCTCGACAACGTGTTCGCCCGCCATGCGCGTCTCGCCGAAGGGGTTCGGCGCGCGGTGTCTGCGTGGGGGTTCGAGCTCTGCGCGGCGCGGCGTGAATTGTATTCCGACACCGTTAGCGCCACCTATGTTCCTGAAGGCTTCGACAGCAACGTCCTGACCAACCACGCATACGATGCGTACGGCATGTCCTTCGGCGTGGGGCTCGGCCCGATGAACGGCAAAGCGTTCCGGATCGGGCATCTTGGATCGTTGACGGAATCGATGGCCCTGTCCGGGATCGCCACGATCGAAATGGCGATGAAAGACCTGGATTACCCGATCGAACTCGGCGCAGGCGTCGCCGCCGCGCAGGAGTTCTACCGGGCGCAAAAAGCGGTCGAACTGAAGAAAGCGGCTTGATCATGCTCGACGACACCCCATCCACGGACATCCCCACGTTCGACGATGTTCTCGCGGCGCACGAGCGGATCAAACCGCATATCAATCGCACGCCTGTTTTGCGATCGGACTATCTCGATCGCCTGACGGGCGCGGAACTCTTCTTCAAGTGCGAGAATTTCCAAGAGGCCGGAGCGTTCAAGGTGCGCGGCGCTTGCAACGCGGTATTCGGTCTTTCGGATGACATGGCGAAGATCGGCGTCGCCACCCATTCCTCCGGCAATCACGCGCTCTCGCTATCGTATGCGGCCGGGCGCCGAGGCATCCCCTGCACTGTGGTGATGCCGCATTCAGCGCCGCAAGCGAAGAAAGATCAGGTGCGCTATTACGGCGGTGAGATCGTCGAGTGCGAACCTTCGACATCCTCGCGTGAGGCGACGTTCGCAGAGGTCGTCGCCAAGTCGGGCGCAGAGTTTGTGCACCCCTACAACGACCCGCGAGTGATCGCAGGTCAGGGCACTTGCTCGCTGGAGTTCAACGAGCAAGTCGAAGACCTCGAGATGATGGTCGCGCCGATTGGCGGCGGCGGCATGATCTCCGGCACCTGTCTTACGCTGTCGAACCGGGCGCCGCATATCAAGATCATCGCGGCTGAACCCAAAAACGCGGACGACGCCTATCGCTCGTTCAAGGCCGGTCACATCATCGCCGACGATGCGCCTCAGACGATCGCGGATGGGCTGAAAGTCCCGCTCAAGGAAAACACCTGGCACTTCGTGTCGAACTTCGTGACCGACATCATGACCGCGACCGAGGAGGAGATCATCGACGCGATGAAGCTCACCTGGAAGCGCCTGCGCATCGTGATGGAGCCGAGTTGCGCTGTGCCGCTCGCGGTGATTCTGAAAAACAAAGACGCCTTCGCGGGAAAACGCGTCGGCGTGATCGTGACAGGCGGGAATGTCGATCTCGACAAGCTGCCTTGGCTTTCAAATTGACACTGCTGACGAGTTTCAAACTGGGAGGACTGACCAAATGAATGCCCCCGTTCGTATGAAAGACCTCAACATTGACGACTACGAGGTCGGCTACGACATCCCCGCCGCGATCGGCATGGACGAGTCGGAGATCCAGACGCCGTGCCTTGTGGTCGATCTCGACGCCTTCGAACGCAACATCGAGAAAATGCGCAAGCATTGCGAGACGATGGGCGTGCGCCACCGCGTCCACGGCAAGATGCACAAGTCCGCCGATGTCGCGCATTACCAGATTGATCATGGCGACGCGGTTGGCGTCTGCTGCCAGAAGGTTTCCGAGGCCGAGTCGTTCGCCCGCGCTGGCGTAAAAGACGTGCTGGTGTCGAACCAGGTGCGCGAGCCCGCCAAGATCGACCGTCTTGCGCGGATGCCGAAACTCGGCGCACGGACGATCTGCTGTGTCGACGACATCGAGAACGTCGCCGATCTCTCTGCGGCGGCGACTACGCACGGCACGCCGATCGAGTGTCTTGTCGAGCTCGACTGCGGCGCTGGTCGCTGCGGCGTGACGACCACCCCGGCTGTCGTTGAAATCGCCAAGGCGATCGACGCGGCTCCTGGACTAAAGTTCGCGGGCATCCAAGCCTATCAGGGCGCGATGCAGCACATGGATCTCTACGAGGACCGCAAAGCCAAGATCGACGTCGCGATCGCGATGGTCACAGATGCTGTCGAGACGTTGAAAGGCGAAGGCCTTGAATGCGACATCGTCGGTGGCGGCGGCACCGGCTCTTACTACTTCGAGGGCAATTCGGGCGTTTACAACGAGCTTCAATGCGGATCCTACGCCTTCATGGACGCCGACTACGGCCGCATCCTCGACAAGGACGGCAAGCGGATCGACCAGGGCGAGTGGGAGAACGCGCTCTTTTTGCTGACCAGCGTCATGAGCCACGCGAAGGCTGACAAGGCGATCTGCGACGCCGGGCTGAAAGCGCAGTCTGTAGACAGCGGTCTGCCCGTGATCTTCGGCCGCGACGACGTCGAGTACGTGAAGTGTTCGGACGAGCACGGCGTCATCGCCGACCCTGAAGCGGTGTTGAAGGTGAATGACAAGCTCAAGCTGGTGCCGGGGCACTGCGACCCGACCTGCAACGTGCATGACTGGTACGTAGGCGTGCGGGGGGGCAAGGTCGAAAAGCTCTGGCCGATCACCGCCCGCGGCAAAGCGTACTAAGCCAGGCGACGCCGAACCAATCCACGCCGCTCCAGCTCCAACTGGGGCGGCGTTTCAAAATAATATCCGGGAGTTCCGTTATGCTCATTGTTTCCGAAGAGACCTGCCAGAAGGTCGTGGGCCGCGCCGACGCCTTCAAGGCCGTGGAGGACGTCTTCGGGGCGATGGCGCGTGGGGACGCCTACAACTTCCCAGTGATCCGCGAAGCGATTGGTCACGCGGACGCGCTCTACGGCTTCAAGTCGGGGTTCGATCGCGCCGGTCTGGTGCTTGGCGTGAAGTCGGGCGGCTACTGGCCTGGCAATATGGCCAAGGGCCTGACCAACCACCAGTCGACGGTGTTCCTGTTCGACCCCGACACTGGCCAGCTCGACGCCTTGGTCGGCGGCAACTATCTGACCGCGGTGCGCACAGCGGCGTCCTCGTCGGTCTCGATCTCCCATCTCGCCCGTAAGGATGCGAAGGTGCTGGGCATGGTTGGCGCGGGTCATCAGTCGCAGTTCCAGCTGCGCGCCGCCGCCGAACAACGCCAGTTCGAGCGAGTCGTCGCCTGGAACCCGCACCCCGAGATGCTGCCGAAACTCGAAGCGGTCGCGACCGAGATCGGCCTTCCATTCGAAGCGGTTGAACCTGAGAAGCTCGGCGCCGAGGCCGACGTGATCATCACCATCACCTCGGCCTTTGAGCCGCTTCTGATGAAGGATTGGGTCAAGCCGGGCGCGCATATCGCCTGCATGGGAACCGACACCAAGGGCAAGCAGGAAGTCGACGCGGCGTTGGTCGCGGCGGCGACGGTCTTCACCGATGAGATCGCGCAATCAGTCTCGATCGGCGAGACACAGCATGCGATCGGCGCGGGCTTGATCGCCGAGACCGCGATCACTCCGATCGGCAAGGTCATCAACGGCGACCACCCAGGCCGAAGCTCGGACACGGAGATCACCTTGTTCGATGGCACCGGCGTCGGTCTTCAAGATCTCGCCGTCGCCTCCGTCGCAGCGAAGCTGGCCCAAGCGCAGGGCGCGGCTCAGGTCGTCTCTCTCTAGCGCCGAATTTCATTGTAACGCGCACATGTTCGGGCGGGACATCGGTTCCGCCCGGTTTTAGCGTTGAGCCCACCATTTGGACCTCGCAACCATGCGCAAACTCAACGCCATCTCCATCGATGGAGCGTGGACCTCGCCGTCCGGGCGAGGCCGCTTCGAGCTGACCAACCCAGCGACGGAAGCCCCGTCTGGCTGGGTCGCCGTTTGTGATGAGACCGATGTCGACCACGCAGTCAGAGCTGCGCGTCGGACATTCGACAACGGATGGGCGCACGCGCCAAAAGCGGCGCGCCTTTCACTGCTCGCAGCGTTGATTGAGGCTTTGGAGCTTCGCCGCGCTGCGCTCGCCGACGCGATCAGCGATGAGATCGGGGCGCCGATCGACTTCGCCCGCAGCCGGCAGGTCGACGCAGGTCTGGATCACTTGCAGGAGACCCTTCGCGCAGCCGAACAAATCGATGACGATCAAGCGCACCCGACCGACGGACCGGCGCATCGCGTCCGTTTCGAGCCGGTCGGAGTCGCAGCGCTGATCACACCGTGGAACTGGCCGCTCAATCAGGTGGCTTTGAAGCTTGGCGCGGCGATCGTCGCCGGCTGCCCGGTCGTCTTGAAACCGTCCGAGCTTTCGTCACGCACAGCCGTCCTTGTCGCGGAAGCCATGCAGGACGCAGAACGCGCGAGCCAGGCGCCGCCGGGCGTGTTCAATCTGATCCTGGGCGATGGAAGCACGGGCGCGGCTCTGGTCGCGCACCCGGATATCGACGTCGTCTCGTTCACCGGCTCGACGGATGTGGGCCGCCAGATCGCAGTCTCGGCGGCGCAGTCTTTCAAGCGGGTGACGCTCGAGTTGGGCGGCAAATCCCCAAACCTGCTGTTTGAGGATTGCGATCTGGAAACCGCGATCAGCCAGGGGCTCGCGCACTGCTTCCGCAACGCCGGACAATCCTGCAACGCCGCATCGCGGATGTTGGTCGCACGCGAGATCTACGACGACGCCGTCGCCTTGGCGGCGCAGCTCGCCGACACGTTCAAGGTCGGCCCCCCAGAACAACCGGGGGACCACCTCGGCCCTCAGGTCAGCCATACGCAGTTCGAACGCGTGCAAGGCTTGATCGAAACCGGCGTCACGGAGGGGGCTCGCCTTGTGAGCGGCGGACCGGGGCGCCCCGATGGGATCACGACAGGCTTTTACTCCCGTCCAACAGTGTTCGCCGACGTCGCCTCCAAGATGCGCATCTTCCGCGAAGAGATCTTCGGCCCGGTCCTGACGATGACTCCCTTCGAAACAGAGGAAGACGGGATCGCCCTCGCCAACGACACTGATTACGGGCTGGCCGCCTACCTGCAGACGGGCGACCCGGCGCGGGCGGATCGGGTTTCTCGAAAGCTCAACGCCGGCATGATCCAAGTGAACGGGTCAAGCCGCGCCCCGGGCGCTCCCTTCGGGGGCGTCAAAGCCTCCGGCGTCGGTCGCGAGGCCGGGATCTGGGGCATTCGCGCGTTTCAGGACATCAAGTCGATCAGCGGCGCGGCCGCGCACGATCTCTGAGCCAACCCGAACAGCAGCGCCGATGTTGAGCGCGACAAAAAAGAAAAAGGGCGACCTTTGCGGCCGCCCAGGCTTATTCCAGGCTCTTATAATGATAGGTTTCCTGCACTGCTCGATGCCTGGATCGGACGCCGGCGGAGCTTGCCCCGCCGACGAATTCTGTTAGCCGCGGGTCACGAGCACCCCGAGGTGCTGCCGCAGGTGTCGCATTTCAGGCAGGTGCCGTTGCGCACCAGCGTGAAGTTGCCGCACTCGCCGCAAGGGTCGCCCTCGTAGCCCTTCATCTTGGCTTCGGCCCGCGCCTTGAGGTCCGTCCGGACGGTCGCCTTGACCTCGGTGCGCGTTTCCTTGCGTTCGAGGACCGCGACGCCGCCGTCGGGCTCCATGTCCGCGACGACCTCGGCCGCCACCGCAGCCGCCTGCAGAGCCGCCGAGCCTTGGTCGACACCACGCGCAGTCGCGTCGAGACCGCCCTTCAGCACGACAAAGTCATTCGGCAGCGTCTTGCGCAGGAAGCCGGACGAGGCGATCTGCTTGACCATCTCGATCGCAGGCTTCGCGACTTCTTCATCGGCTTCCTTGAAGTTCTGCTGCCCCTCGTCGTGACCGCGGCCCATCTCGTCGAACCGAACGCCTTCCGCCGCCGCGCCATGGGCGAGGTCGTGCCGGCCCAGATACGAGATCGCCAGCTCGCGGAACACGTAGTCGAGGATCGAGGTCGCGTTCTTCACCTGGTCGTTGCCCTGGACGAAGCCAGCCGGCTCGAACCGTGTGAACGTGAAGGCGTCGACGAACTCTTCGAGCGGCACGCCATATTGCAGACCGACGGACACCGCGATGGCGAAGTTATTCATCAAGCTTCGGAAGGCCGCACCTTCCTTGTGCATATCAATGAATATATCGCCGAGCTCCCCATCGTCGAACTCGCCAGTGTGAATATACACTTTGTGCCCGCCGACGATCGCCTTCTGGGTGTAGCCCTTCCGGCGGTCAGGCATCTTCTCGCGCTCGCGGTTCACGATCTCGCGCACCACGATCTTCTCGACGATCCGCTCGGCCAACGCCTCGGCGCGGGCGGCGGCGGGCTGGCTTGCCGCCAGCTCTTCGACGAGATCTTCACGATCTTCGTCTTCATCCAGAAGCTGCGAGGCGAGAGGCTGGCTGAGCTTCGAGCCGTCGCGGTAGAGCGCGTTGGCCTTGAGCGCCATCCGCCACGACTTCATGTACGCCGCCTGACAGTCTTCGATCGACGCGTCGTTCGGCATGTTGATCGTTTTGGAGATCGCGCCGGAGATGAACGGCTGAGCCGCCGCCATCATCTCGATATGCGCATCGACCGACAGGTAGCGCTTGCCGAGCTTGCCGCACGGGTTGGCGCAATCAAAGACCGGCAGGTGCTCGTCCTTCAGGAACGGCGCGCCTTCCAGGGTCATGGTCCCGCACACATGGTTGTTCGCCGCGTCGATCTCCGCCTTTTCAAAGCCGAGCGCTTTCAGAAGATCGAGCTCCGGATCGTCGAGCTGCGCATCGGTCAGACCGCACTTCTCTTTCAGGAACTCGTCACCCAGAACCCAACGGTTGAAGACGAAGCGGATGTCGAACGCGTCGGCGAGTTTCGCCTCGATCTTCTCGATCTCTTCCGGGCCGAAGCCTTTGGCGATCAATGCGTCATGGTCGACGCCGGGCGCGCCCTTGAGCGTGCCGTGGCCCACCGCGTAATCGACGATGGCGTTGATCTCGAGCTCGCCATAACCAAGAGCCTCAAGCGCCCGCGGCACGGACCGGTTGATGATCTTGAAATAGCCGCCGCCTGCGAGTTTCTTGAACTTCACCAGCGCGAAGTCCGGTTCGATGCCCGTCGTGTCGCAATCCATGACCAAACCGATGGTGCCGGTTGGTGCGATCACGGACGCCTGCGCATTGCGGTAGCCGTGCGCCTCGCCCAGAGCCAGCGCCTGATCCCAGGCTTTGGCCGCAGCCTCGACCAGCGCCGCGTCAGGACAGTTCGCCTTGTCGAGCGGCGTCGGCAACGTGCGCAGACCTTCGTAACCCGACGACTCGCCATGCGCCGCGCGCCAATGGTTGCGCATGACGCGCAGCATGTGCTCGCTGTTCTTGGCGTAGCCGGGGAACGGACCAAGCTCTTTCGCCATTTCGGCGGAGGTCGCGTAGCTGACGCCGGTCAACACCGCTGAGAGCGCGCCGCAGATCGCACGACCTTCGTCGCTGTCATAGCTGTAGCCGCCCGACATCAGCAGCCCGCCGATATTTGCGAAGCCCAGACCCAGCGTGCGGAAGTCATAGGACCCCTGCGCAATCGCCTCCGACGGGAATTGCGCCATGGTCACGGAAACCTCGAGCGCGACCGTCCACAGACGGCAGGCGTGCTCATAGGCCGCGATGTCGAACGAGCCATCGTCCCGGCGGAACGAGAGCAGGTTCAACGACGCCAGGTTACAGGCCGTATCGTCGAGGAACATGTACTCCGAACACGGGTTCGAGCCGCGGATAGGACCCGACGCCGGGCAGGTGTGCCAGTCGTTCACGGTGTCGTGGTACTGAAGGCCCGGATCGGCGCAGGCCCAGGCTGCGTGACCGATTTTGCCCCACAGCTCGGCGGCGTTCACGGTCTTGGCGACCTGGCCGTTGGTGCGTTGGGTCAGCTGCCAATCAGCGCCGACCTCGGCCGCCTCCAGAAAAGCGTCGGTGACGCGAACCGAGTTGTTCGAGTTCTGCCCCGAAACGGTCAGGTACGCTTCGCTGTCCCAGTCGGTGTCGTAGACCGGGAACTCGATCGAGGTGTAGCCCTGTTTGCCGTATTGCAGCACGCGCTGGATGTAGTTCTCCGGGATCTCGGACTTCCGAGCTTCCTTGATCGCGGCTTTCAGCGGCTCGTTCTGCTTGGGGTCGAACTTGGCGTCCGGCCCAAGATCCGAATTCACCGCCGACGCCATCACTTCATTCAGAAGCCTCTGGTGAAGCTTGGAACCGGCGACAAGCGCAGACACTTTTTGCTCTTCAATCACCTTCCAGTCGATGAACGTCTCGATGTCCGGGTGGTCGACATCGACGATGACCATCTTCGCAGCGCGACGCGTCGTCCCGCCGGACTTGATCGCGCCGGCGGCCCGGTCGCCGATCTTCAGGAAGGACATCAGTCCCGACGATTTGCCGCCGCCGGTCAACGGCTCGTTCTCGCCGCGCAGATGCGAGAAGTTCGCCCCGGTGCCCGAGCCGTATTTGAACAGGCGCGCTTCCCGGGTCCACAGGTCCATGATCCCGCCCGGGTTGACCAGATCGTCGGATACGGACTGGATAAAGCAGGCATGTGGTTGCGGACGCTCATAGGCCGACCGCGACTTCTTCATCTTGCCGGTCTTGTCGTCGACATAGAAGTGGCCCTGGCTTGGACCGTCGATGCCGTAGGCCCAGTAGAGCCCGGTGTTGAACCACTGTGGCGAGTTCGGCGCCGCCATCTGCTTCGCCAGCATGTACCGCATCTCATCATAGTATGCGTGGGCGTCGGCCTCTTCGGTGAAGTAGCCGCTGGTCCAGCCCCAGAAGGTCCATGCGCCGGCCAGACGATCAAACACCTGACGCGCATCGGTCTCGCCGCCGTACTGCTCTTCCGTCGGGATCGACTTCAGGCCGCTGAGATCTGGCGTCGAACGGCGCAGCCAGCTCGGCACGCCCTTTTCGGCGACCGGCTTCAGGCGCGCCGCGACGCCCGCTCTGCGAAAGTATTTCTGAGCCAGGACGTCACAGGCCACCTGGCTCCACGCCGCTGGCACATCAAACCCTTCCAGCGCGAAGACGCGCTCTCCGTTCGGGTTCCGGATCTCGGAGGTCGCCTTGCGGAACTCGATGTCCGCATAGGGAGACTGACCTTCCTTCGTGAACCGACGCTCGATCTTCATACTCGCCCCATCTCCTCGCGCCTCAACCGGCGCACAATTCCTCTGCGCCCAGGATCGCTCTTCCCGGGCACCTGCTCACTGCGACTTGTTTGGCAGATCTAGCGTCGGACCTTTAATCTGTTGGTCTCTGAACTAGATGTTGTGGTCTGCCGTCTCTCTCGGAGCATCAGTAGTATCGAGTGGAACGATGAACGCAACCCTAAATGTCGGGTGCGAATGGCAAAAATAACCTAGATCTAGAATCGTAGCGACTCCGCCACATGGGCGGAAACAGCCATTTATTTAGCGGCTGTTCGCGTGTGCGCTTCGCGCCGAACCGGGCTGAAGCCAGCCTTTTGGTAGTTCGAGAGGGCGGCCGGATGGTCCAGCGTATTGGTGTTCACAGTCATTTTGCCAATGCCGCGAGACCACGCCTCGCGAATCGCTTCTGACAACAACCAACCACCCAACCCCTGGCCCACCGCCTCGGGCATCAAACCGAAATAAGCGAGATCGCAGACGCCCTCTTCCCGGAAATCAAGCTGGAAAAAACCGGCGGGCGCGCCGCCGCGATAGAGCACGGTCATCTCCACCTTGGGGTCTTCGACGAACGCGCGAACGTCGCTCGCTGGCTCTCGCAGCTTGTCGGTCCATTCATACGCTGCGCCGATCGTGCCGTAGAGATAGAGAAAGAAATGCGCCTTGGGTTGCTCGACGCGCATCAGCGCCAGCGGCGCGCCCATCGGCGCCGGCTTCAGCGGACCCGAAGGCGGAGCCGTCATCTCAAGATAGGTGACGACGTATTCGAGCTGTTCGCCAGTCACGCCGCCGCCTCACCCTGTCTCCACCGGCAACATCTCGCTCGCGCCCCACTCCGCCCAGGACCCGTCATAGAGACCGGCGTTGCGTACGCCGATCCGCTCCAGCGCGAGCAAAAGGATCGCCGCGGTCACGCCGGAACCGCAGGTCGTGACAATGGGCTTGCTCAGATCGACGCCCGCCGCAATGAACACTGCTTTCAAGTCGGCGTCGTCCTTCATGGTGCCGTCGGCGTTCAGCAACGTCGCATAGTGCACGTTCTTGGATCCCGGGATGTGGCCGGCGCGCAGTCCCTCGCGCGGCTCCGGCTCGGCGCCGGCGAAACGGCCCGGACTGCGAGCGTCGACGATCTCGGTTTCCCCGAGCTTCACCGCCTGGCTGACCTCGGTGACGTCCTTGAGCATCATCGATCGGACGCGCGGAGTGAAATGTCGTTCGCGTGCGACGGCCGGCATGTCTTCGACCGGAAGCCCCCCCGCTTTCCATTTCGGCAACCCGCCGTCGAGGACCGCCACGTCCTGATGCCCAAAGTACCGGAACATCCACCACGCGCGGGCGGCTGAGAACATGCCGACCGTGTCGTAGATGACGATCCGGTGACCATCCCCGACCCCGAGCTTGCGAACCCGCGAGACAAACTTCTCCATCGGCGGCGCCGTATGCGGCAGGCCCGCCCGCTCGTCGGCGATGTCATCGATGTCGAAAAACGCCGCGCCTGGGATGTGCTCGCTTGCGAACTCGATCTTGGCGTCGCGCCCGGCGTCGGGCAGGTGCCAGGACGCGTCGAGCACCCGAACGTCCGGCGCCGCAAGATGATCCGCGAGCCATTTGACGCTGACAAGGGTGGTGCTGTCGCTGCGCGGCATGGAGCTCTCCCAGTTCTTATTGTTGCTCGCGACAGTGAAAGCGCGCGCGCTCAAGCGAGGCAACCGGGACATCGGCAAAGACCGGGCGATTCCGCAAAATTCGCAAGATGATGATCACGCAGCCGCTTGAAGTTTCAATTCATTGCGCGTTTTTCAAACGTCCGTCGCGGCGTTTGGCAAAGATGCGAAGCTCGACCGCCAAGCGCCGTAGGCGCGCATTTTCTGGATCTTGCGCTCCAGCGGGGTCCAATCGTCGCGCTCGGCGATCGCGGACCACAGGGTCTCGACTTCGTCAATCAACAGCGTTGGCGGCTGCCCCTTTGACATCGGAGCCGCGAGCGCGTCGTCGACGCCGGCGACCTGCCGCCGGTCGCGCAGCAGCCCCAGAACCCCCGCCATTTCCGATCGCTCGTAAACGGCCGCGTTGGGGCTGGACGCCAACCGGTCCGGGAGACCGCCCCCGACAAGATCATGAATGCTTTGTTCGAACGGCGCGCGTGTCGCGTGCAGAGCCTCAAACAGCTCGCGCGCCAGAGCGGCGTCGCTTTCAGAGTCCGCGCTCGCCAACCCCAACCTCGCCAGAACAGCCGCGCCAAAAGTCCTTTGAAACACCGGACGAAACAGCTGCAGTCCAAGCTGGAGTTTTTCTTGCTCCGCTAGGTCCAACAGACACTCAGCCAAACGCGCGAGGTTCCACTCCAGCGCCTGCGGCTGACGTCCGAACGCATAAAGACCTGTTTGATCAAAATATGCGGCGGTGAAACCCGGGTCGACTTCGGGAATGAACCGCCAGGGTCCATAGTCGAAACTCTCGCCCGTGATCGTGATGTTGTCGGTGTTCAGCACGCCGTGGACGAAGCCTGCGGCCATCCATTGCGCGCCCATGGTCGCGACGGCGTCGACGACCCGGCGGTAGAACCCGATCACCGGATCCGGGTCGTTCGCGGCTTCGGGCCAATAGTGCTCGATGCCGTGATCGACCAGACGCTTGATCTCGTCGGTCTCGCCGTAGGCTGCGAGGCGTTGAAACGTGCCGATCCGAATGTGGCTGTGATTGAGCCGCACCAGCACCGCGGACCGGGTCGGAGACGGCTCGTCGCCGCGCTCCAGCGCCTCGCCGGTTTCGATGAGGCTGAAGGTCTTCGAGGTATTGACCCCGAGCGCCTCGAGCATCTCTGTCGCCAGGATCTCGCGGACCCCGCCTTTCAGGGTCAGGCGTCCATCTCCCGTTCGCGAGTAGGGCGTGCGACCTGAGCCTTTCGTGCCAAGATCCAGCAGCCGACGCGCGTCATCGCGGAGCTGGGCGAACAGAAAGCCTCGACCGTCGCCGATATCGGGATTGTAGTGACGGAACTGGTGACCGTGATAGCGGAGGGCCAGGGGTTTCGGCAGGTTGTCCGGCAGCGGCGCGAACCGCCCGAAATGCGTGACCCACTCGGCGTCGTCCAGCTCTCCCAACCCCACGCGCGCAGCCCAGCGATCATTCCGGAACCGCAGTTTGTGCTCGGGAAAGTTCGCAGCATCGACTGGATCGAAGAACGCGTCCCCCAATCGCGCGTGGATCGTTTCTGGACGGTAAGTCGGCGCTACAGGCATGACGTCTCGCTTGTGACGGGTGGCCGTATACCTCGGTCGCGTGGTCGGCGCCGTCAACCAGCCGCTATTCGATAATCTTGAACAACAGAAACTGCGTGAACTGGCCGTTCGGATTGAAATTGTTGTCCGACACCAGCACGAGCGTGCGCGCGCCGTCGATCTCCGGTCCAAAGGTCATGCCTTCGAGATTGTCGATCGTGTCGGCGATCCCGCCCGCCTGCAAGGTGAACAGAAGCTCCTTCGGCATTGGCTGGTAGTCGACCTCGAGCAGCGATGGGGTTCCCAGCACATTCGTCGCGCCCTCAAAACGCGTGATGAAAATGCGCACCGTGTTGCCCTGACCCGCAGAAAACGCGCGTTCCAGAGCGTAAAACCCACCCTCCGCGCGCGCGAGCAACTCAACCAGGCCGTTAGTATGAAATCCGGTGGCTGGGCTAGGGCGCGCCGGCACGCGTTCAGTCACATAAACGTATTCAGCCATCGGCGCGCCCGTCTCGGTCGCGAACGTGAGAACGCGCGCCGGAGATCCTTCTGACAGCGACGCCTCCGGCCCGTCCTGCTTCATCGCGTTTTCCATGCCGGCGACGACGACGCCGTCTCGGACGGTCAGGGCTTCGAACCCCAAGTTCGTGCGCGTCCCAACCGCCCCGTCAGACGTTGGCGCATAATACTCGGGCAGCTCAAACCGGCGCGTGGCGCGCCCGTCGCGCGTCATCTCGCCGACGAAAGGAACACCGGCCTCGTCGCGCTCGTGCGACCAGAACAGGGTCGCGCCGCTGGCGAGGCGCAACCCCTCGGGGTCGAGCGACCTCGGCGCATAAGCCTCGCCCTCCAGATCCTTCAGGTCGACGCGCCGGCGGATATCAACGCCGCGAATGCCCTTTGCGCTCAGATCGAGCGCGATCTCATAAAACCGCGCTGGGCCGTACTGGGCGAGATCATCGGACAGAGCAAGAAAAGTCCCGGACGCCGGGTCGTATTCGAGAGCCGAAAGACCGCCAATCTCCACCCCGTCGATCTTGATCCCGGTCGGCAATCGAAACTCGCCGACATACTCAAGCTCTTCCGCTTGAGCGGCGACCGCGAACAGCGTCAGAGATACTCCCAACAACAGCTTCCGCATGACAGCCTCCCCATACCACCAGCCAGTTTAAGCGGAAGCGATGACGTCAGAGTGACTGACCAGGCGCCAACACGGCTCGCCTAGGCGAAAACGAGACTGACGCGACGGTTCCGCTTGCCCTTTTTCTCGATCTTTCCAAGCGCGACCCGCCCGATCTCTGCAGTCGAGCGCACATGCGTGCCGCCGCAAGGCTGAAAGTCGATCGGCCCGTCCTCCGGTCCGATGCGCACAATCCGCACCCGCCCCTGCCCCATCGGCGGCTTGACCGTCATCGTCTTCACGAGATCCGGATTGGCTTCGAGTTCTGCGTCGGTGATCCATGTCTCCGAGACGGCGTGGTCGGCTGCGATCAGCGCGTTGAGCTGTTCGCTCAGCGCGTCCTTGTCCTCAGGCGCGTCCGGCATGTCAAAATCAAGCCGCCCCTTCTCGGCGGCGATCTGACCGCCAGTGACCGGCAACGGGATCACAACCGAAAGCAAATGGAGCGCTGTGTGGATGCGCATGTGCTTGTGCCTCGTCGACCAGTCAAGGACGGCCTCGACCTCGGCGCCGACCGGGGGAACGACCGCGCCTTCGGCAGGCACATGGACGATCTCGTCCGGCGCTTCGCCCTTGACCGTCGTTGCAATGGGCGTCTCTCCGCCATCCCAGCGCAACACGCCGACATCGCCGGGCTGTCCGCCCCCCATCGGATAGAAGACGCTCCGATCGAGGATGACGCCGTCGCGGTCGCTCACACCGAGAACTTTGGCCTGGCATGTCTGTGCGTAGGCGTCATCGCGGAACAAGGCTTGGGTGGACATGTCTGATCTCCTCGACGTAAGCCCGCCGAGGTTTTCAGCACGCCGCCGATCTCGTCAACGCTTCGCGCGTGTCCGATACAGATCGACGTCACGCATTTTCGAAAACAGCCGGGAGTTCGTCCCGCGCCCCTTGCAACCACTCTGGATACGCCAGGCCTTTGCTTGCGAGAAACTCCGGATTGTAGAGCTTGGACGCATAGCGGGTCCCATAGTCGCAGAGGATCGTCACAATGGTCTTGCCCGGCCCCAGTTCCTTCGCCAGACGGATCGCGCCGGCGACATTGATCCCGGTGGACAGCCCCATGATCAGCCCCTCGTCGCGCATGAGGTCGAAAACGATCGGCAGCGCCTCAGCATCGGAGACATTGTAGGCGAAGTCCGGCTTGAAGCCTTCCAGATTGGCGGTGATCCGCCCCTGACCGATCCCTTCCGAGATCGACGAGCCTTCGGATTTGAGTTCGCCTTCCGCGAAGTAGCGGTAAAGAGCGGCGCCGTCCGGATCGACCAAACCGATCTTGACGTCGCTTGAGCGCGCGCGAAGACCCGTCGCCGTGCCGACCAGTGTTCCACCGGATCCGCAGGCGCAGATAAACCCGTCGATCTTGCCGTCGGTCTGCCGCCAGATCTCCGGCGCGGTGCTGTCGATATGGGCCTGACGGTTGGCGACGTTGTCGAACTGGTTGGCCCAGATCGCGCCATTGTTGTTATGCCGCGCCATTTCTTCGGCGAGCCGCCCGGAATAACGGACGTAGTTGTTGGGGTTGGAATAGGGCACTGCAGGCACCTCGACCAGTTCCGCACCCGCAAGGCGGATCATATCCTTCTTTTCCTGGCTTTGCGTCTCCGGGATCACGATCACGGTTTTGAAACCCATGGACGCACCAACAAGCGCCAGCCCGATGCCGGTGTTGCCAGCTGTGCCTTCCACGATGGTGCCACCGGGCCGCAGCTGCCCTTTGGCGATGGCATCGCGGATGATGAAAAGCGCCGCGCGGTCCTTGACCGATTGCCCGGGATTGAGGAATTCGGCCTTGCCATAAATCTCACATCCCGTTTCTTCCGGCG
>ERZ1740059.29-NODE-29-length-70026-cov-8.767089_pt1 | contig 70026 bp, 63 predicted proteins | sample MGYA00581744_ERZ1740059 | MGnify/ENA primary metagenome ERZ1740059 (study PRJEB43018, sample SAMN04849738) | marine metagenome | isolation source: floating plastic debris | place: Pacific Ocean | collected 2008-08-28 | study: EMG produced TPA metagenomics assembly... | reverse complement strand
TGATTGCGCCCCTGATGGCATGGCTGATTGGCAGCTTTGGTAACCGGATGTTGTCCCTGTCTCGCCGCAGCCAAAATGAGATTTCTAATCTGTCTTCATTACTGACCGAAGTGCTGGGTAACATTCGAGTGGTCAAGGCATTTGCGGCGGATGAGTATGAGGTGGGGCGCTTTAGCGCGGTGGCCGATGAAAATCGCATCGCCAAATATCGTACCGAGCATCTAACGGCAATTCAATATCCAGTGGTGGGCTTTTTAGAAGCGGTGGGCATTATGTTTTTATTTTTGCTAGGAGGCTGGCAGATTGCCCTAGGCAGTCTCCAACCCCAGGAGTTTGTTAGCTTTTTGGTGGCAGTGGCGCTATTGATTGACCCGATTAACTTAGTAACCCAGCATTACAATTCTTTTAAGCAGACGGAAGCCTCAGCAGAGCGAGTGTTTGAGCTATTTGCCGAGCAGCCCACCCTCGAAAATCAGCCCAATGCTCGGGCCCTGCCGTCAATTACGGGCAAGGTGGAATATCGCGACATTAGCTTTGCCTATGCATCAGGTAAGCCGGTGTTTAAAGATCTCTCGCTACTGGTAAAACCTGGCGATGTGGTGGCGTTAGTGGGGCCTTCGGGGGCAGGTAAAACCACGTTGGTAAATCTGCTGGCACGCTTTTATGATCCTCAGGTAGGAGAAGTGTTGGTAGATGGCATCGATATTCGACAAGTGACCTTGCGGAGTCTGCGCCAACAGATTGGCATTGTGCCCCAAGAGACAACGTTGTTTTCGGGCACAATTGCACAAAATATTGCCTATGGTCAGACGAATCTAGACTATGGGGCTATTGAAGCGGCAGCGCGGGTTGCTAATGCCCATGAGTTTATTCAGCAGTTTTCCCAGAGCTATTACACCTGGGTAGGGGAACGGGGAGTGAATCTGTCGGGCGGTCAGCGGCAGCGTATTGCCATTGCGCGGGCGATTTTGTTGAACCCGCGAATTTTGATTCTGGATGAAGCGACGTCAGCCCTGGACTCTGAGTCCGAAGCGTTAGTGCAAGAGGCACTGGAGCGGGCAATGGAGAACCGTACGGTGTTTGTGATTGCCCATCGTCTTAGCACGGTACGGAAGGCTAATCGAATTTTGTTTATTGAGCATGGACAAATTGCTGAGTCGGGAACCCATTTAGAACTTTTAGAACAACAGGGGCGATATGAACAGTTCTATGCGCAACAGTTTAAGGAGTAAGGCTCCTGTGCGTGATCTGAAGGGTCTGAGGCTGTGGGCTAGTCAACGGGCTATCAGCTCAATTGTTTTCGATGGCATTGTCTAGATTGGCCAGCTGATGTCGCACCATTTCAATGACCTTGATGGGGTCTACGGGCTTAGACATAAAGTCTGTAGCGCCTACGGCCTTTGCCCGCATCCGATCGACCAGTCCATCATTACCGGTCAAGATTATGATGGGAGTCTTGTGAAATGCTTTGACGCGACGAACTTGTTTACAAATCTCGTAGCCATTGGCCACAGGCATGATCAAATCTAGAAAAATCATGTCGGGTCGGTGGCGAATGATTTGGGCTAGGGCCTGAATAGAGTCTTGCACACTGGTGCAGCGATACCCTGCCGGACGTAGGGCTTCTTCCATCAGATAACCTACCTGGGGACTGTCATCGATACAAAAGATCAGGGGAAGTTTTTTGGCGACTTGGAGGGGAACTTTTTGTGCCATGGAGGCCTGGGGACTGGGCAGGTCGTCAATGGGATTGAGGGTGACGATACCCCGTTCCACATAGCCGGCTAACATGCGTCCTAATGCAGGCATCTCCCGTCCGGTAATCTGACTTAGCTCTCGCAACGAACGATTGCCTTGGAGCAGGCGTTTGAGAATTTGATATGTTCGTGGCTGGGTACACTGTTTTAGCCGTTGATTGTCAATGATGATGGGTGACAGATTTGGCGATAGGTTGCCGAGTGCTGTATCTTGCCATGACTGCAGCTCAGTTTTGACGTTGTAAAACAGCGATGTGCTGCTGAGAATGGCCATGGGTTGAGATAAGCGCGATTGACGATCGGTGGTATGCGAAATTTCGGAGAGATCGCCCACGGCATGGCAAATGTCGAATAGGATTTCTGAAAGGGTGGATTGGATGATTGCGATCGCAATCTCACGGTGTAGCTGTTGCCGGCGTAATAATACGGACAGTGCCACATACTCCCAATGGTCAAATAAGTCAGGTTCCCTTAGCCGCACCTCACTGGGCGGTAGGTCTGGGCAGTGGGTCTTCAGCAGACGCTGCCATCGCCTAAACCGATGTTGCCCACCCCCGGCCCACAACAGTCGTCCTACTCGAAAATCAAGCCACCATTGCTCACCAGCTATGGTCTTTAAGTGAATATAGCCATTGGTCTGGGTCTGAATAATGACCTTGACGGTTTTAATCAGTGTAGACACTGAAAACCCATTCTCTAGCGGCACTATATTAAGTACAGACTCAGTCATGGTATTAAATATTTGGCTGTGTTTTTGCCGGTAAATAATAAAAAAGGTCTACGTATCTACCCGAGCTATTAGCGCTCACAACTATCAAATAACCCTAGGTAATGGGAATGTTGGTCTCTATTGCTGACATCAAGACGGTGCTCTTTTGTAATGGAATGCAATAGGAAACGTTGACCTACTAATTATTGGTCAGATCAATATAGTTTCCTGAGACAAGCCACTAATGTTTAAACGCCTAGAGTTACCTTCTTAAGTTTCCCGAACCTTAAGAAGGCATAACAATATCTGCTCACCAGCTATCAGCTATCAAAGCAGCTATGGCTGGTTAAGGAAGCTGTACCGTAGTCAGAGAAAATAAGCTTAGGACTAATAGTGAGATAGAGAAGTGCTGTAGGAAAGGATTATTTTTTGATCCTAAGTAATAAAAGAAAATATAAACTCTAAGCAAGTATTACAGCCGTATCTATTACCATTAATATGTAAAAATCCCATAGATATATGGTGAAATAGATGGCCCAGTGACTGGCCCCTCCCAATCGGCAAAAATGTCAGCTTTTCAGTTTTTAGAAAATGAAGCTAACGGTCTAAATGTCAGGGGTTTCATCGGTCTAGTAGTCTACGTCTGCTCTATTGGCTATGTCAGGTTAAACACATCACGGCTTTTGAAACGTTAGGCATATGGATATCCAAGAACGTATTACCCGCCAACGAGTGCACCACATTGTTGCTAGCTATCAGTTAGATGGTGATGATGGTGATGCGTTTGCCGATACTTTAAGTCAGCTACTAGAGACGTACCCACAAGCTCTAATAGAGTTAGCCCTGGCCGAATCCATCGTTGAGGGATGGTCCGATATCCCCATGCCAAAAGGGATCCCCTTTATTCAGAAGGTGCAGAACAAATTGCAGTCCTGGCAGCCCGATCTCGAACTGCTTAGCAGTTCGTCAACGTCACTAAAAACCCTCAACCCTCAATTTTATCGGGCGATGTCTTCGGATGTGAGAGCTATTGATTCACGTTGTATTAACCCTGAGACTCTCGGCATAACCCTCACCCCTGGCCAGTTTGAGCAAATTACTGGGTTGGATGCAAGCCTACTCTTTGATGAGAAGGGCGACGTGCTGGTTACCTATCCGGTGGAGACGAGTAAACCGCTTGAGCCATGGCAGTAATCCCTGTGGTTGCATAGCCTGCGTTTTTAAGGGTAGTCGCTGCTGCGCGTGCCGTGCTGCCTGTGGTGTAAATATCGTCAACGAGTAGGATGGGCCGACTGCGTGCTTTCAACGTGCGCGCTTTCAGAGTAGGACTAACCTGAAAGGCACCTGTCACATTCGCTTGCCTTTGCGTGACCCCCAGACCATACATGGCCTCCGTGGCTTTGGTGCGAACTAGACCATGCTCTGCCATTGGCAGCCCGGTCACCCGACAAAACCCTGTGGCAATGAGGGCAGCTTGATTATATCCACGCTGCTTTAGCTTGTCCTCGTGCAGTGGAATGGGCACAACGACAGGTAGCTGCATCTTGGTTTTGAACTGTCCATGGGCGTTCCAGTGGTGGCCTAACTGATGGCCTAACCAAAGTCCAAGTTCTGTCTGGTTGCCGTACTTTAGCAGGGCTAACGTTTGTTTAAGCGGTCCGCGATATTGCCCCCATGAAAAGATGAATAAATCCCTGCTGTTGGCGCCTGGTCTGTGGCTAGCTAACGTAGCTGCATGCCCTGAATTCGAGGATGACCAACGACATTCCATAAGTTGTCGATGACAATCAGGGCAGAAAATCTGTGAAGCGTTGCGCTGGCAGAGGGGACAAGATGTGGTGAGAAAAAACTGAGTGAGTCGCTGTAGGGTCTTAGATAAAGCCATAGGACGGTAGATGCTGCAGACCTGAGACTCAAGATTTTTTATCACCTACTTTGACATTGGTCACTCGACCATCGGGATAAACTAAGGCCATCGTATTGTCTTGACTTTTCTGTGTTTGAGAGGATGACTGGCCGTTAGCGTTAGTCTGGCTACTATTATTTTGGCTCAAAAGAGTCTTCGCAGATTTCATATGGATTGCTAGTGGTACAGGTCTGTTTAATTGTTCATCAACTGGAACGGATATCGTTAGGGTGAAAACATGGATGTTAAATACTTTGTTATGAAAAAAAAGGTGAAGCCTCTAGAGCCATGTCATAAAAGCCTTTGAGGTCGCATTAATGATGCTTGATTTGATCCTAACGGCTACCTGTGAAGTTTAGAAAGCTACGAATTTTAAGCTTGGTCAAAGATAGGATGTCTTTAACTCATAACAACTTCAAGAAACTAAGTTTGCATCCGCCAGAAATCTGAATGGCTTACGCAAATTGTCATAGGGCTTCTGTGGGCTTTTTGTTTAACAGATCGCCCCCATGGGGTGGTTAATTCACGTACAATCAACACTGTTTGGCCTAGCGCAGTAAAGTTTAGAGAGGATAGACCCTTGAAAACGCGTGTGATTGTGGTTCGCCACGGTGAAAGTACATTTAATGTGAAACGTATTATTCAAGGGCACCATGATGAGTCGCTTCTGACGGAAAAGGGAGAGGCTCAAGCGCGTCGGGTGGGACAGTTTTTGAAAGGAATTACTATTGATGTAGCCTATTGCAGTCCCCTTAAACGAGCTGCTCGAACGGCGGCGTTAATTGCAGAGACGGTCGGTTTGAGCTGTGCTCCTGAGCCTACGGACTTACTCAAAGAAATTAGTCTGCCCCTGTGGGAAGCCAAGTCGTTTGCCGATGTTGAAGTTGAGTATCCCGATGAATATCGGGCTTGGCGCCATCAGCCCAACGACCTTAAAATGGCTGTGCCCCAGGCTGATGGCACGACCCAGATGTTTTACCCTGTTCGTGCCATATGGCAGCAGGCGGCTAAATTTTGGCAAGGCTTGTTAGATAAACATCAGGGAAAAACTGTTTTAGTGGTTGCCCACAGTGCCATTAATCGAGCCTTGGTGGGGACGGCAATTGGTCTGGGGCCCGAGTCGCTTAACCGGATGTATCAGGCTAACTGTGGTGTCAGTGTGCTCAATTTTCCAGGAGAGTGGGGCGAGCGGGCTCAGCTGGAGTCCATGAATTCAACCAGTCACATGGGTACTCCCATACCGGTTCTGCGTAGCGGTTTTAAAGGACCCAGGCTTTTACTGGTGCGCCATGGGGAAACGGAATGGAATCGAGAGTCACGCTTTCAAGGGCAGATTGATATTCCATTAAATGATAACGGTCGTGCCCAAGCTGCCCAGGCGGGTGAGTTTTTAAAGGTAATTCCCATTGATGGAGCGGTATCTAGCTCTATGATGCGTCCGAAGGAAACCGCTGAAATTATCTTGCAGCAGCATCCTGCAGTGTCCCTGGCGGTGACTGAAGGCCTATGGGAAATCAGCCATGGTCAATGGGAAGGCAAATTTGAACATGAAATCAAGGCCGAATTTCCAGGCATGTTAGATGCCTGGCAGGCTCAGCCTGAAACGGTTCAGATGCCGGATGGGGAAAATTTGCAAGATGTGTGGGCGCGAGCCGTTGACGCTTGGGAGGCCATTGTCACCCAATACAGCCATCAGGAGACGCCGCAAACGGTGCTGGTGGTGGCCCATGATGCCATTAATAAGTCCATCCTATGTTACGTGACTGGCCTTGGCCCAGAGGCTTTTTGGCAGTTTAAGCAGGGCAATGGTGCGGTCAGTGTCATTGATTACCCTGACGGGGTGGGGAGTGAGCCGATGCTGAGTGCAGCAAATATCACGGCGCACCTGTCGGGCAGTCTATTTGATACGACGGCGGCCGGAGCCCTATGAGGATCTGATGGAAGAGGCCAAAGGGAACGTTTCAGATAGCTTTATACGACAGGTGCGCATCTTGGATCCGCTGACTCAGCGAGATCAGGTGGGGGATGTGTTGATACGGGATGGCGTGATTCAGGCGCTGGGTGAGTCGCTGGTGCATCCTGGCGATGGTATCAGAGACATTGATGGGCAAGGCTGCGTCTTAGGGCCGGGGCTCGTGGAGCTGTACAGCCAAACGGGTGAACCCGGGCATGAGTCGCGTGAAACCCTACGCCAGCTGTTGGTGGCCGCTGCCCAGGGTGGGTTTACCCGAGTTGGGATTTTGCCCAATACGATACCCGCTGTGGATAATTCTGCCCAGGTAGCGCAGCGGTTGGCTTATGCAATGGAACAGTCTCAGGTGCTCCCGTGGGGGGCGATTACCCATGGAACCCACGGTCAGCGGCTGACGGATTTGATCGAGCTGGGTGCGGCGGGGATAGTTGGTTTTTGTGATGGACAGCCCCTATGCAACGGTCTTATGGTGCGGCATTTGTTGGAATATACCCAACCGCTGTCGTTACCCATGGCTCTGTGGCCGTGTGCCAGCCATGATGGTGGGGATGAAGGAATTTGCCGCGATGGCGCAGATGCTATTCGATTAGGGCTATCGGTGCTACCGGCTACGGCTGAAACCATACCGTTAGCAGAGCTGTTGGAGGAAGTTGCTATCTGCCCTCGACCGATACATTTAATGAGAATTTCCACGGCCCGTAGTGTGGAGCTGATCCGTGCCGCTAAGGGGCGTGGTCTACCGATTACCGCCAGTGTCACCTGGTTACATTTGTTGTTTAGCACTGCTGATTTAGAGAGCTATGCGCCCAGTTTGCGGTTAGCGCCGCCTTTAGGGACTCCTGGGGACCGGGAAGCTTTGATTGTTGGTTTAGAAGATGGGACGTTGGATGCGATCGCAACCGACCACTGTGCCCACACCTACGAAGAAAAAGCGGTCCCTTTTGGCGTAGCTCCACCCGGTGCCATTGGGTTGCAACTTGCCTTACCCATGCTTTGGCAGACATTTGTAGCGACCCAACGGTGGAGTGCCCTACAGCTGTGGCGTTATCTCAGCCTTAACCCGGCTCAGTGCTTAAACATCGACACGGCCACAGTGCAGGTGAATTCCCCTGCCAATCTGGTGTTATTTGACCCCAACCATCAATGGACGGCTACCTCAAGTACCTTGGGTTGTGACCCCATCAATACACCCTACGGCCATAGAACGATTCGCGGTCAGGCTAAACATGTTTGGGTGCCGGCGGCCCAATCTGTGTAATGTCTAGCTAACGCCTAGCTAGACCCTAGGGATGTTTGCAGCTGCGTAAATTAAACCGTTAAAACTCGTCTCACTGGCGCTTGAGTAGACCCACGCGGTTTGGCGGCCAAAATCTAACGACCGCTTTGCCAATGATCTGATCCTCGGGTAAAAATGGTTCTGACCAGCGATGGCTATCTTCGCTATTGTTGCGATTGTCACCAAAAACAATGTAGCTCTCGGCGGGGACGGTTTCAGGACCCCACTGATAGTTAGGCGGCGTTTTGATATATCTTTCATCGAGGGGAGTGTCGTTGACCAAAACCTGCCCATCCGTCACTTCTACCGTATCCCCTGGTAGTCCAATAACTCGTTTAATAAACGCATTACGCGGTTGCCCCGCAACATTAAATTCTTCCGGCGGCCAAAAGACAACAATGTCTCCCCGCTCTGGCACCGTCAGATAGTAGCTGATTTTTTCAATTACCAGACGGTCATTGACTTGCAAGGTGGGTTCCATAGACCCCGTTGGAATATAGCGAGCTTCGGCCACAAACTGACGAATTCCCAGGGCCAACACCACGCTGAGGCCGATGGTTTGTATGCTCTCAATCCAAATATTAGTGCCTTGCTCTTTATGATTAGCCACAACAATTGGCCCTAGCTACGTAGGGAGACCCGAGTACATCTGAGCAGATCATAATCAATTTAATCTAAACCACCAAGACGGGTAAGGGGCCAAAAACGCACGACGGCCTTGCCAATAATCTGGTCTTCGGGTACGAACGGTTTTTCAATTTCCCAGGCGTGGCTGTCATAGCTAGCATTGCGGTTATCACCCAGCACAAAGTAGCTATCTGCGGGGATGGTCAGTGGGTCCTGCTCATAGGTAGGTGGCGACTGAATATAGCTTTCATCCTGGACTTCACCATTTACCAAAACAGTCCCTTCCGTAACCTCTATCGTATCCCCAGGTAAACCGACAATTCGCTTGATAAATGCATCCCGTTTCTTGCCCCCAGGTACAATTTCTGACGGTGGCCAGAAAACGACGATATCGCCTCGCTGAGGCTCTTGAAACCGATAGCTCAGCTTTTCAATCACCAGGCGATCGTTAATCTGTAAGGTTGGCTTCATCGACTCAGATGGAATGTAGCGTGCTTCCGCTACAAATTGTCGAATGCCCAGGGCAAGCGCAATGCTAAGTCCAATGGTTTGGAAGCCTTCAATCCAGGGATTTTGCTGTTTTTGAGACACAGTTGACGATTAGAAGTGGTGGGATAGTGCTGTTAACAAGCGTAGCGTGCGGTGAGTGGCGAACGTAGATAGCCGGTGGTGTTTCCCCTGGGGCCGCCACCTGGCAACTCAAAGCTCAGAACCCAAACGCACACGCCCTCAGTTTAGATGCGCGTTCGAGTATATGCATCTGTCAGGTTAGTTAGGACAATGGACAGCTCTGAAAGCCTTAAATTACAACCGCTACCCTGACTGACCATCAACGTTGGCGTCGCCTCTCCTTTGGAGATATGCATCCGTTGATGGCTGTATACCCACCGTGCCAGTAGAGTACTCTTGACGGATCATAGTAAACTTAGGGCCAAAATGGCCAGCGGGCAAGTTCTATGGCCTTTAACGAAACTGGGTTGGAGCTTGCACACCTGTTTGTTTAGAGCGTTTGAGCCAAATGCCTCGTAACCCAGCGGCGTTGGCTCCCTTTAGATCATCTTTGCGGCTGTCGCCTACGTGCCACGCTTCTTGGGCGCTACAGCCATGTTTTTGCAGAGCTGTGGTGAAAATCAGTGGGTTGGGCTTGGCTGCCCTTGCTTCGGTGGAAATGGTAATCGTTTGGAAATATTGCCTGAGTTCTAGGGCATCGAGCACGGCATAGATGCGTGAATCAAAGTTGGAAATAATCCCTAAGGGGATACCCATGTGATGCCATCGCTTAAGCGAATCTATGGTGTCTCCATAGATGATCCAGGGGGCTGCTGTGGCGAAGTGCTGATATACCCCTTCAAAAAAACTCTCAAAGTCAGCAAAGTGATTGAATACATCTGCCCGTTGAAACGTATCGCGGGCAATGGCTAACCACCATAGATACTCACGGTGGGGAATTTCAACCGCAGGTACATCAGGAAATGCCATGGCATCAGCTGCTGCAAAGCTTCGATAAAAGGCCTGGTCTAACTGCTGTGCCGATGTGCTCACCCCCGCTTGCTGCGCTAGGGTCTGATACACTTCACCGACGCTGCCCTTGACACCAAAAAGGGTGCCAACTGCGTCGAGAAAGATGACTTTGGGTTTGGACATGGAAATGAGGGCCGCTGGGGTGGGCTTTGGGGTGACTGCAAGATGCACTCAATCTTTACGATACTGATAATAGCTCCCGCAGAGGCTGACTAATCCAATTTAGACCCACCCGTAACTGATGCTCAAATGTGGGCATGCGATATAGGTAGGTCAAGCGGCGGGCGATGTGGGCGACGGTTCCATCGAGGGTTAGCCCCAGTCCCGTGAGGGTGGCTGTGTCGTTGCCCAGGGTCATCATTTCACCCAGGTGCTGATATCTAAAGGCGAGGGGGGGACGACCGGTGAGGGATGCCCAGATATTCCAAGCGGTGTAGTCGGCCTGCTGAAGCGCGGCTTGGGCTGTGGTGGGTACGGTGTGCCCGTCAGCATCTTTACCGTCGGCTAAATCGCCAAGGGCAAAGATAGTGTCTTGGCCCAAGAGTTGTAGGGTGGGTTGAATTTTGAGCTGCTGACGGTCATTTTTTTCGAAGGGCAGACTGGCCACTAGGGGGTTAACCTGATTGCCCACGGTCCAAAGTACTAGGTCTACGGGGAGAACGTCGGTCTGGTCTTTATATCGTAGCGAGATGGTATCGACTCCGACCTCGGTCACTGTGGTTTCATAGTCAATCCAGATGCCTTTTGCAGTCAGGGCTTCTTGGGCTGCCTTTTGGTTGAACTCTGGGGAATTTTGTAAGATGGCGGTGCCGCGCTCGACAATGCGCAGCCGCCCCCGTTCACCCAGACGTTCTGCTATTTTGCAGGCCAGTTCTATCCCGCTGTAGCCACCGCCCACGACGGCCACACGGATTTTATCGGTGTTGGAGCTTTCGACCTCGCGCAGACCTTCTTTAAGGGTGTAAGCATCATTGAGGGTGCGAAATGCGATCGCATGTTCCTTTACCCCCGGTGCCATGTCCATCGGCGTCTCACCCCCAAGCGCCAAGACCAGTCGGTCGTAGGGCAAGACAGTATCATCCTGTAGGCACACGGTATTAGCGGTGGTATCAATGCCAGCGACACCACTTTGATGAAATTTGATTCCCGTTCCTGCCAGTAGCTCGGTGTAGGGTGGGGCGATCTCCCAAGTCTGTAACTCATCGGTAACCAACTCGTATAGCAGTGGGGCAAATACAAACCGATCGCGCTGATCCACCAACGTTATCTCTGGTTTAGCCATTTTGTCCCATGGCAATCGACTCAGGGCCAGAGCCGTATACAGGCCGCCAAAGCCGCCGCCCAAAATCACCACACGCTGGTTTGATACTGCCATTGAGCCGTTGCTAATAAGGTAAGTTACCGTTTATTAGGATAACGCGGCTAGTCAGGGAAGGGGAGAACGAGACCAGTCATTAACCCGCCTCTGCTTGATAGCTAGTTCTTTGGGTTGGGGTGGCAAATAGGTGGCGGAAACTGGCCTGGCGTGTATCAGCTGGTTCAGGTGCATCATCCCAAAGGCTCTCATAGAAAAAGAAGGTCATGCCCAGACCAGAGGCGCGGGCGGCTTTCACTTTTGACTCAATAAAGCTGATGGGGACAGGAATGTTACGGAGCCCGGTGAGAATGCCCGCTGCTGTCGGTATTTTTTGCTGAGCTTCCCGAATCGATGGGGCGTGCAGCTGATGGCGAAAATCTCCTAAATTATTGCGATAAATTTGCACAATCAGCTCATCAACCCAGCCCTGCCGCACCCAGGTGAGCCAATCTTGTAACTGTCCCTCATAGGCAAAATCGTAGGGGTTAGGCGCAATTGAGAAAACAATATTACGTCGTCGGGCTTTGAGATCGGCATTGAGGGTTTTAACAAATGCGCTCAGCTTATCTGCACGCCACTTTACCCAGTCTGGATTGTGGGGGTCGTTGGGGACGTCCTTGTCGGTTTCCGTTTTGTAAAGCTCGCGAGTATAGCTGTCGTAGCCAAACTCCACTGGCAAAATAAAATGGTCATCAAACTGCACACCGTCCACATCGTAGCGGCTGATTACTTCCAATAGCATTTGGGTGATAAACTGCTGCACCTCTGGCTTGTAAGGATTGAGCCAGACCATATCGCCCCCCTCTCTGCTGGTATCTATACGGCTGCCATTTCTCTTCTGTGTGAGCCAACTGCTGTGGACAGTGGCTAGCTCAGACGTGGCTGGTGCCATAAATCCAAACTCAAACCAGGGGATAACGGACATTCCTTTTTCGTGGGCTTTAGCCGTCAGCTCTGCCAGAATGTCGTAATCTTGGATGCCACGCCGGACAAAATGCTGAATCCCTGCCCGTCGAGTCGTGCCGCTCTCAAAAAATGCATACCCTCCGTTCCAGGCCACAGGATATAGGGTGTTGAAATTAAGTTCAGTTAGCTGGTCGATGGCGCTATGGAGCTTAGGACGGTCCACGAGGACGTCGGTGTCATTGGTGGTCACCCATACGCCACGAAGCTCTTGGGCTGTGGGGGGCTGCACCATTGCCGTGGCCGGAGTGATGGCGTGGAGCGTAATGACAACAAGTAGGGACAACCCGAAGAGCAAAATAGATAGTGGTTTCCAGCGCCAAATGTGTGAGTGCATAGCGTTTACAAACTATTTTTAGTTTTAACGGGAGGGACTACCCTGCTATGGCGCAGAGCGGCTAAGTAAAGGAGGGTATAACCGATGTGAGTTTAGTTATTCATGGATGCATTGCCTGTTTCAGCATAGGCAAAGGGGTAACGATAGAAAATTCATCTGATAGGTATTGAGCTGTATTGGCTTAACTGTGGAATGGCGACTGTGCCTTGCATCCAGGCGTTGGATTTTGGCCAGGGAACTAAATGGGGCTATGCAATCTTTGCCGTTGCTGATTTAGAGGATGAACCGATCGACGAGATATGCTATGGGACAGTATCTCGCAGATAAAATCATACCGAGGCTCAGCAACGCTCAATCTTTTATAGGATTGACAGACTGTTGAATGTGTTAGACTCGGCCCCCGGACCCCGAATGTTGAGGGTTCTGAGTTTGGTCTCCCCAGCATTAGAGAAAACCCTACTGTGCCTTGTTGGGAAGACGTAGTGTCTTCCACTGAAGGAGGGCTCGATATTTAGCAGATGATTAGGACCCTCTGTTTAGTCTAGAGATGGCCAGCCTGCAAAGCGTTAGAACTCGATGAGATCTTTCTCGGTTCGAAACCGAGTCTTAATGCTCAGCTATCTAACGTTTTATCGAGGGGCTGTATTTGCCAACCCTAGTCTTTTATTGTCTCATGAAAAAGCCCTGACTTAGCCCCGGCCAAATCCTAACTGTCGCATTAACGGATGGTCCTGCACCATGGGCAACATCTCTTGAAACCAGAGACGGGCCATGGCTTCTTGACCCTGCAGCATTAATAACCGACTGCGAGTTAACATCAGACCCACAAATTCATCCGCAGTCAACTTAGACCGTTGTAACAACCCATCTAGAACAGTTTCAGCTGCGTCTAAATTCTCTTCTTCCAGATAGAGTTGAGCCATGGCTACCCGGCTATCCACATCCTCTGGATGCTGATCAATAATCTGTTGTGTCAGCTGACGAGATTCTGCTAGCTTGCCCTGGTGGGTGTAGGCCAGGGCCAAATTATTGAGTAATTCAGGATTGTTAGGCTCCAGTTCTAAGGCCTGTTTCAAATAGTCTTCAGCTGTTGTTGCTGCTTTAGAAGACTCCAGCGCAATCTTTTTCATGGCCTTGTCTAAAAGCTCATCTGCCTCGGGCGACTCAACTGTTGGCGATTCTGGCACCAGTTCATAGGTGACTAATAGCAAGTTTTCATGCCGCTCTCCCTGGAGCCAAAGTCGATTGGTCGTCAGCTGATGATGACGTGCCAGATAGGATGCCAGATGATATCGCTGAGCATCACTCCCATAGGTTCCTACCACAAACTCATTCAGTGCTGCCAAATGTGGTTCACTTGGATGACTTTTTGCAATTGCCATGGCCAGCATACGTGCCCTTGGGCTACCTCGCTTGAGCCATACGGGTACTAGCTGACTAATAAATGGATAGTCTGCTAGTAGGGTCTCTACGGCTGTCACTAAAGCAGGATGGGGCGTACGCTCGGGTGTCAGGGCCAGGGCCACCTGACGCAGGTCTTGATATGCGCCATTTTCTACCCAGCTATTAAGCTCAAACGGCCATGGCCCTTCTTTAAAAGTGGAGGCCATGTCAAAATCGTCCAGGTTTTCCTGAGCCACTTCCATGTCAGGATATAGCTCCAGTGCCAGTTTCCACTGTTTTCTGGCGGCTACTGGGTCCCCCTGACGCACTAGGGCTACTGCCACAAGATGATGGAACAGACCTGTCACAACCGGTCGATTCTCTTTCTCTGGATCCGGTGGGACGGTTGCTAGCAAGTCTGTGATGGCCGTGGTGTCATCTAAATAGGCCAGTGCCTCTGCCTTACGGGTTAGATCATTGGGCTCAGTGCTAGTGTTGGCTAGCAGATGAATTTTGTGGGTTTCAGCTTCATCAAAGCGGCCTCGCAAACAGAGGAACCGGACTAGATTTGCTCGCAGAAGACTGCTGTCGAGATTTGATTCTAATGTGGTTTGTAGGGTTGAGATCGCATCCTCGTACTGGTCATTGGCCATATAGGCGAGGGCCAAGCTATTGTGACCAGGAATAAAATCAGCCCGTTGTTCTAGCAGTGTTTGGGCTGTCTTAATAGCTTTGTGGGCCTGGCCAATTTCCGTATAGGCCCGTGTCCGTTCATAGAGAATTCCCAATTCCCAATCCTCTGGATAGCTCAGCCCTATGGAAGCCAGCACATCTGAGATATTAGGCTCAATCATGGCTAAATGTTCTTTGCCTTCGACGCTACCGGTATGTTCAGGCCAGCGCTCAATTGCATAGCGATATTGTTGTATGCCTAATAAAGGGTAGTAGTTGAGCACATAGGCATAGCCCAATAAAAAATTAACCCGAGCATCGTTGGGCTTAATGGCCAAAAACTCTTCACATACGGCCAGATATTGGTGTAATTGCCCTAACTCGTAATGTACCTCTATCAGATGGGCCAACATCTCTAAATTGTCAGCATGAGACTCCTTTAGCCTGATCAAAAGAGAATAGGCATCTAACCACTGCTCCCGTCGAATCAGCGCTTCCGCTTGTGCTAAGTCCGTTGCTAGGGACTGACTGCCAAATCCACGGGCTAGGACGGTTTGCTTTTTCTTTTTGGTTTTCTTAGCCATTGGGCATTACTGATAGATTCATTCACTGTAGGGGCAAGTGATTCCCTTAATCCCAAAGATTTAGAAAACATATAATATGCGATTTTGCTGATCCTCGGGAGGATGTTGTCTCAGAGCTGTTGGTTTAATGCCAGAGGGCTAAATACATGTGGCCATTGGCTATGTTGTATCCGTCGGGGTAGTTAGGTCAATGGATATCCTTGAAAACCTTGCATGACGACAGCTAACCTGATGCGCATTGACGTTGGCGTTGCCTCTTCTTTGGAGATACGTATCCGCCGATGGCTAGTCAATTGCTATAAATACAGAGAGGGTTCTCTTGCTTGTCCATGTCTACTTCAACTTGGTCTGGTCGTCATAGGGACAAAGACGCACTGCGGCAGCGTATTTGGTCCACGCTTAAAAAACATCAGGCCACTCGTCGCGATCCGGTGGGTCATATTCCTAATTTTATTGGCGCTGAGATAGCTGCTGAGCGTCTGGCTAAAACCGATCTATGGCAGGGAGCGCAGGTTGTTAAATGTAATCCTGATTCGCCCCATACGGCGGTGCGATTACGGGCGTTGGCCGATGGTAAAACCCTATATATGGCGGTGCCCCGCCTCTCTCGCAAAAAATGTTTTGTTGAATTGACAGCGGCAGCCCTCAAACAAAAAGATATTGCGTTAGAAGAGGCTGCAACCATGGGCGGTGCTATGCGCTATGGTCGGTTAGTTGCCTTTGGCGAAATGCAGGCCGTTGATTTGGTTGTCGTAGGCTGTGTTGCCGTTGCTTCTAACGGCGGTCGTACCGGGAAAGGGGCGGGCTTTGCTGATTTAGAACTGGCGATGCTGTCGGAATATAAGCTGCTGGTTGAGCATACCCCCATTGTCACGACTGTCCACGATTTGCAGATTGTCGATGCTAGGGAGCTGCCCATGCAGACCCATGACTGGGGGGTAGACTTAGTGGTGACCCCGACGCAGTGCTTGATCACCGAAAATAATCATCCCAAACCGGCTGGCTTGGATTGGAATACCCTTCAACCGGAGCAAATTGCCAGTATTCCGATTCTACGAGCCTGGTCTAGCCTCCAGCGATCAACTTAACCCGCAACATTACAAACCTGTTTATGGCGTTACCCCCTAGTTTGCTGATTCGTACGGTCAAAACAATCTGGACTACCCTCTGGCGTACCATGATGTCCCAGATGGCTCCTAGCGATAAAGCCGGCAACTATCAGCGGCCAAAGAGTGTGTTTTGCGATCGCATCCCCTCAGGCCAATATCCAGCTGCGCCCAATCGCTATCGGCTAATTGTGGGTATGGGATGCCCCTGGGCCCATCGCACTCTGATTGTTCGCGCCCTCAAAGGCTTAGATACGGCCATTGCAGTGACGATTGTGTCTCCCTCAGGCAATGAAGGTTGCTGGGTATTTGATCACCCTTCCGAGCAGGACTCCCTGAGCTGTCGTACGTTGCCTCAGTTTTATGCCAAAACCCAAAAGGGGTATCAGGGACGAGCCACAGTTCCTGCCCTATGGGATAGCCAAACCAATACCATCGTTAACAATGAGAGCGCTGAAATTATCGAGATTTTGAACGCAGCCTTTAATGAATGCGCTCCCCAACCCGATCTGAATCTTTATCCGGTTGAGTTGCAACGTGAAATTGATCGATGGAATACCCTCATTTATAGCGCCATAAATAATGGAGTTTACCGCTGTGGGTTTGCCCAAACCCAGACCGCTTACGAAGCTGCCTGTAATGAGCTGTTTGATACTCTAGATGTCATTGATACAGCCTTAGCGACCCAGCGTTACCTCTGTGGTGAGCGGCTAACTCTGGCAGATATCCGCTTATTTACCACCTTGATTCGTTTTGATGTTGCCTACTATGGTCTCTTTAAGTGCAACCAGCATCGTATCGCTGAGTATAAGCACCTCAGCGGCTATGTTCGAGATATTTATCAACTGCCTGGTGTCGCTGATACGTGCGACGTAGAGGCCATTAAACGAGACTATTTTGGCAACCTGTTTCCTTTAAATCCAGGCGGCCTCATCCCTCTGGGACCAGACTTAAGCAGTTTAGACGTTCCCCATGGCCGTGAAAATATATGTTTTAAATATGATTTAGAGAGCGGTCCCTAATCCTTCTCGATGTAGCGTCTGACCGAATTTAGATCAATATAGCGGTCCGTCGCATTACGCAATTCCCGAGCAATCATACCCTCAGTAGAGACCACCGTAATATGAGTATTTTTTGAGCGCAGCAGTTCGATGGCACGCTCAAAATCGCCATCACCGCTAAATAAGACAACCCGGTCGTACTGGGCCGCTGTGTTAAACATATCAACGACGATTTCAATATCCAGATTTGCCTTTTGAGAATAGCGACCGGAATTATCGTCGTAATATTCTTTCAAAATCTTAGTGCGGACCGTGTACCCAAGGCTAATCAGTGCGTCCCGAAACCCCCGCTGATCTTGGGGGTCCTTTAAACCTGTGTACCAAAATGCATTTACAAGTGTGGAAGGAACCGTCTCTTTAGTAAAGTACTCAAGTACACGCTTTGGATCAAAAAACCAGCCATTTTTTTGCTGGGCATAAAACATATTATTCCCATCTACAAATATAGAAAGTCGGCTTAACGGTTGCGTATGCATAAAAGTAGTAACAATAACAATAACTAAAAACTAAGTGGCGTTGACTACAAGCGAGTAGTCAGTGCTGCAACTTAGAAATAGTTCGGAACTAATATAAAAACAGAAAAGTTACCATAGGTTCGTCTGTAACTATTCACATAACCTTCATACAACTTCCTATATTGGAAGTATTAAAAGCCATAGATTTACAGGCAAACAATAATAACTAACGTGTAAGGAACTTGACGGTGACGATATATAAATAATCAAACTTTAGATAGTTTTGACTATTCGAATTTCGATTTACCAATTATCTAGATGATTGTCATCTTCTCCATACGTACATAACACTTATAAAAATTCATAGAGCTTTATATCCATACCTTTTCACTTAGAATGCACAATTTCAGCACATAAATGAACTCCATTGTACGGATGCTCATCTCAACAGGGTATAGCCATGATCTAAAAAGCTCTAAAGCTAGACCAGTTATGCTTTGAACCTGCTTCGAATCTCTTTCCCCAAAGGCCAAGTTACTACTATAAGGCAGATTTGACTATCGTGCGGGCACCGCTCAGATATTCCTCCGGCTTTGCTCAAATCCCTGAAACGGTTAGCTTTAATCTATGAGAAATGCATTTTCCTATGGAGGATTTGGTCAAGCTATACATCAAAGGATGAACGCCTAAACAATAGCTTCAGGCTATTATGGTGTTGGCTTTTCAGCCATGACCGTAATACTATCGCACAGTAGTGTGATTTTATATACTGCATTCTAGCAAATACTGAAAATATTCAGATTGATTCACCATCAGGTCAGTCCTTACTCATATCAAGGTTGCATCATCAATGTTTTGGATTTGTGAAGTATTCTAAATACCCGCCTTTATACGGATGAAACAAGATGGGGCAGATATCACAGCTACGCTAACGTCTCAGGATCGTTTGCGTAAGTTTGTACCAACCATAAATCTTGCACAACGGTGGCGAGCCTGTCTCAATGGACTGCTGATTGGCATAACTGCATTATCCACTGGTCTAAACCTTAGCTTCATTCGTTCGTTGGAGTTACAAGGGCAAGCATTGATGTGGGATTTGCGGGGACCGACGGTCGCTCCAGATGACATCGTTATATTGGCTATCGATGAGGAATCCCTATCCCAGGGACAGCATTATTTAGATCAGCCCGATGCCTATCCAGAGTTAGCCGCTATTCGTTCATGGCCATGGCCACGTTCTACCTATGCTGCCGCCGTACAAAAGATTTTGGATGCTGGGGCTGATGCTATTGCTCTGGATATCGTGTTTTCTCAGCCCAGCAGTTATGGCGCTGAGGATGATGCGGTGTTTGCTGAGGTTCTATCTAAACAAGGCTCACAGGTGGTTTTGGCGGCGAAATATGGTGATATTGAGTTGAGGCAAGGTTCCTTACTACAGCCAACGCTGCCATTGCCCGATTTTCGTGGGATGCCCATTCATGTAGGGGCCATTAACTTTATTTTGGAGCCCAATGGAAAAATCCATCGTCTCAGTCGAGAATTCTTAAAAACACTTAAGGGCGTAGAAGCAGATCTTCTAGGCGAGGAGTTGTTCATTGAAGACAATAGTTCAGAGCCCTCAGTGTTGAGTTTTGCGGAGGCAACCTTGCAGGCTTCGCAACTTGACTACAAAAACGACGGTGGTGACTATATTTTCTTTCATGGTCCTGAAAAAACCTTTCAACACATTCCCTTTTGGTATCTTTTAGATGCTCAGCTTTGGAGAACGCAGTTAGATAACGGTCGTTTCTTTGAAAATAAAATTGTTATTGTTGGCTCTACAGCTGCGCTGCACCAAGACTTTCATGCAGCGCCTTTTTCTGAAAGTTTGTTGCATCCCACCCCCATGGCTGGTGTGGAGATTTTAGCGAATACTATTGCAACATTGCGAGATGACCTAGCCCTCTATTCGTTGTCTAAAAGACCATGGCTCAGTGCGTTGATAGTCACTGGCTGGTTAGGGAGTATGGCCGTCGTAATTAGTAAAATTTCAGCGCGAAGACCGCTTCATCGACTGGCTGTTGCCGCGGTGGGAGCAGTGGGTTGGGGACTGGTTGGATTTGTCGCTTTTATAACAGGGGGTGTCATGATTCCCCTAGCGGTTCCGGTTTTAAGTGTCCTTGGACTTGCTACAGCGGACTTTGCTATTGGCTTCTTTGGTGAGCAGCTACAGAAAAAGACATTACGCAGCACGTTGGCACGCTACGTGACATCCCCTATTGTGCAAGAGATTATTAGCCAACAAGATGACTTTAAAGATTTGCTGGCGGCCCATGAGAGTGAAATGATTGGGACGGTTTTGAGTGATCGCTATCGCATCAGCAAAATTCTCGGTTCTGGTGGTTTTGGCGATACCTATTTGGCTCAAGATACTCAGCGCCCAGGTAATCCAATTTGCGTTGTTAAACAACTTAAAATTATTAGTGATAATCCTAAGGCTCACCAGCTAGCGCAGCGTTTATTTGCATCGGAAGCATCTACCTTAGAGCGATTAGGAGAGCACGATCAAATACCACGTCTGCTGGCATACTTTGAAGCTAACTATTCCTTCTATTTAGTGCAAGAAATGATTGAAGGAACCTTGCTGAAGGATCTACTAGATCCTAAACGACCGATGTCACAACGTGCATCAGCCCAGTTTTTGTTAGATTTGTTGCCTGTTATTGGCGCAGTTCATGCCCAAGGGGTGATCCATCGAGACATAAAGCCATCCAATATCATTTCACGTAAAATAGATGGCCGCTATGTCCTAATTGATTTTGGTGCTGTCAAACAAATTTCCAATCGTTTGACGGACACGAATGCTCGCATCACATCAACTGTGGGCATTGGTACTCAGGGATATATGCCCAGCGAGCAATCTGCTGGATTACCTAACTTCAGTAGTGATTTGTATGCCCTAGGGATAACTGTTATTGAAGCTCTGACCGGATTGCCTCCCCATTCACTCCAGCGAGATTCCCATGGAGAAATAGTGTGGGTTGATAAGGTCCAAGATTTACACCCTGGACTGGCTGAAATTATTGAAAAAATGGTTCGCTACGACTTTAATCAACGCTATTCAACCGCAGAAACAGTGCTTGAAGATTTGCAGACACTGAAATTAAATGTCTTATCTGAAGATGCACCTGAAAAAGAGCTACCTACCGTTGACGTCCTCAGCGATGAAGATGCTAGTCGCTCAACCGTGATTTTGCCAACAGACTGGGATAAAGACTATAAACCACCCAACGCCACTACGTTGATCGATCAAGATGATGATGATGACTCAGTAGAGGTGAGCTAAACCGTGTCTAGAGAATAAAGTCTCGCCAGATTAAGCAACTTGGCATTACTGAATCTGGCGAGACTTTATTCTGTAAGATGTTATTCCATGACAAATTCAACCGATCGATTCATTCTCTAAATCAGCAATAATGGCATCAAGTTAGCACTAATGCAGTTGCTAGATCTGTATATTCGTTCCAGGATTTGTCTCCGGTTGAGATGCTGGAGTATTTTCTGGGCCCGATTCATTGACCACCGGCACATCAGATGGCTGTAAAACTTCAGGGTCATTGGCACCTGCCGGCTGCCAGTCAAATGCGCTCTCAGGAACAGCTTCACGAACGGGAGCTTGGTCTGCTGCTGGAATTACTGGTTGTGTCGGTACGGTGACTGGCGCTGTTGGTACAACAACTGGTGTGATTGTTTCCACCGGTGTCGGTATTACTTCAACCGTTGGAGTAATTGTGGAGGGAACTGTTGGTGTTACTTCAGGGACAGATTCAACAGGCGTAACGGATGGTGCAACAAAAGTATCAACGGTTTGAGGTGTAACCACTGCCTCGGCTCCACTGCTAGTGGGAGCTATGGGAGCAGATGCGGCCCCTATAGTAGGGGTTGATATATTGTCAGTGGCAGGCACTTCCGAAATAGGAGCAACGGTATTTACTCCGAGAGAAGGTTGATTGGCTACTGGCGATGAAACCGAGGGAGAACCTGTTCCCGGGTTGCCGGTTGTTGAGCCTGCCCCTAGTATTTCTGTTGCTCTTGCACTGTTAATAGGTGTTGCCAACCCTGACTCTGTATTGCCACTCTCTGATATTTCGGTGGTCTCTGTAGTGTAGGTGCCAGACGGTTGTGAGATGGCCACCTGAACTAGCCCATGAAAAGTCGCGGCTGGCGAGGATGCAAATCTGGGAAACCCGGCAAAACCATCGTTAGCTGATGAAGCGTCTAACTCAGGGCTGTCTGTTGTTACCGTGCTGGCTATGGGGGCAGTAATAAAATCAGGATTTTCTACGACTTCTTCAGCGACACCTTGATTGTCAAAATCACCTTGTAGCTCTAAAGCATCCTGAATTTCTTGCCACACTTCTTGCAGCTCATCAGATAGCTCCGCGGGTGGGGTGGGACTATCAAGCGATAATCCTGCTGCCAGACCGCTAGTTTCATAAAACGTGCGAAGATCAAACTCAAGCCGCTGTGAAATAATGCCATTTTCGATAATGACCATTTCCCCAGCATGGATAGGTTGTTGCTGAGAGCCACTTTCGTTGTAAGCAACCATGGCTCCGGCTGGGTTATTGGTTAAGGCCCCAACAAACGTAACGGGTGACGAACAGTACCCTTCGGATGTTAATTCAGCTAAACACCGAACCCGAACAAATAGAGCTGAACCCTGGATTCCCGTTACGGCGTTGGGCGTTTGGATTGTGGTGCGCCCGCGACCAGGGGGAATCAGGAGTAAAACAGTACCGTTAGAAAGCTGAAAATTGCGAGTATCTGGGGTAAAACGGAAGGTAGCTTGTTCCCCAACGCGTGCTAGAGAGCCATCATTGAAGCGCAGCTCTGCCCGAGCTGATGCGGCTGTGCGGAGAGCGTCTCCAATGCTCATCACATCGGAAACCCTGGCTAGTCTTGCATTGTTGCCGCTAGGAATGAGATGGACGCGATTACGCAGGCTCTCAACCTTGGCCCACGTAAGCGATGTTTGGGCAATCGCCCCACCTGGAGTACCCAGTAGGAATGAGGTACCTAATAACAGTGAGCACCAGCGTGCAGAAACTTTGCGCATAGTAAACAAGGGGGCTCATGGGCAGAAGTACTGGGCAAATGCACCTGAAGCAGGTAATTTTACTCTGCTCCATTAGTAATACTACCCAACTTTCCAGGGGCATGGCCACAGTTTGTTCACTAATTCTTTAAAAAGCCACCCAGATCTTGTAATTTATTAGGCCTTTATCCTGATCTTTCAGAGACTTTCGGAGTTTGGGAAGAATATTTTTAATATTTTGGCGTAGTGTATCAGGGGTGGCAATTTTTCAGTGCTGTATTTACAAATACTGTGCTTTTATCAGTCTGATGTCAGTTGGGTTGGGATGCTTTTTCTATAGCAATGGACGGATGCACATCTCTAAAGGAGAGGCGACGCCAACGTGGACCGCGAGTCAGGGTGGCTGTTGACGGCTTTCAACGATGTCCGTTGTTACAACTACCCTGACAGATGCAATATATGCTCTCAATCAAATAAATGGGCCAGCAATATGGAACGTCAATAATGGGGCTGCTTTCTAGGTCATGGGGGGGCGCTCAGTTCTTAACAATATGCCTGGGTATTTGGGGAGTGCTGGACTATGGGGCAGTTGCCCAGGATGTGGTGCTCCACAACTTGGCTGATGGTGGTCTCAATGCTGTAGAGCTGGTTGAAACGGAAAACTCTTTGCTAGCCGCACCATGGCGATCAAGCCATGGTGACTGCGATTCTGCTGTTAGCTTATCGGTGTCAAAACTGGTACAGGCTTCACCAGAATCGGTACAGGTTCCGCCAGATAGGTATAAGTGCGAGAAGACACATTCGACCCGATTAATGTTGGGGCTTGGTGACCGCCGCCATGTTAATCGCCTTGCAGAGGCGGCGGCTGATCGAGATGGGGTGCCAGATCAGACGGATGAGCAGCAGACGGAGGTTGATGATACTGACGGTGCGATCGATGACGAGTTAGGAATTTTGCGGGTGCGATCGCAACCTGTCGGCACTGACAGCGAGCTAGGCACGCTACGAATTCGCCCCACTGACGAGGTGCCTTTAGAAGAAGAGCCAGAGCCCACTCGCCAAACCAGTGTCTTTTTAACCGGACGAGCTAATGTCTATGGCGGTGGCAACCTGTTTCGTACCCCCAACCCCATTGACGATCGTATTTATCAGGCTGGGGTCGGTGTTTTTGCCTTTCCTCGTCTTTCTGCGAACACTAACTTAGTACTGAGCGCTGAAACAAATCTGGCACGATATGAAGATCTATCGGTGGTGGACTATAACGAGCTACAGTTTCAGGCTGGTATTCGCCAGCGATTAGGACAACGCAGCTATGGTCAAATCAACTGGCGTTACCAAGACCTGAGTACCCCCGGTAGTGATTCCTTTTTTACGGCCAACTATGTCGAGTTACTGCTGAGTCGACGTGACATCCTCAATAACCGCACATGGCTTGATACTTACTATCAGGCTCGTCTCAGCCATAGTGACCCCAAAGCATTTAGTCGGTTTAGCCAAATTGCCACCGGCTCCTTAAACTATGGATTTGATCCTCAGACCCGTGTCAGCTTACTTTATCAGCTATTTCTAGACGATTACACAGAGGTGGTTCGATTTGACACTTACCATCAAATATTGGCCCAAGTTAGCCATGATCTATCAAGTACCACTCGCATCAGTCTGTTTACCGGGGTGAGGTTTGGCGATTCATCCCTATCAACCATAAATTTTGACGACACAATTTATGGTGCCAGCATTAATGTCAACTGGCCGCTGTTTTAGATTGGGGGGTGGTCTTAGCGTGACGTTGTCCTAAAGGGATGCGGTGGATAAGTGCGGTCTAACGGCAGCCGCCAGCTGTTCCAGCATGGTTTTAGTGGTTTCAAAATCAACGCAGGCATCGGTGATGCTTTGGCCGTAGATAAGGTCGTCTAAATTTTCAGGGATGGGCTGACGTCCGGCCTTAATATGGCTTTCAATCATGACCCCGAGAATATTTCGTGACCCTAACTTGAGCTGTTCTGCCACACTGTCTAGCACCACGGACTGCTGTTTGTGCTGTTTGTTGGCATTGGCATGGCTACAATCCACCATCAGCCGAGGATTAAGTCCAGCTTTGGCCAGTTGCTCCACAGCTTGTTCTACACTCTGTGTGTCATAGTTAGGTCCACTTTTGCCGCCACGCAGGACCAAATGGCCATCGGGATTGCCCGTGGTGGTGACAATGCTGGCTAGACCGCTGCGGTTAATGCCTAGGAAATGATGGGAACGACTGGCTGCCAGCATCGCGTTGGTTGCAGCCTGTAAACTTCCATCGGTGTTGTTTTTAAAGCCGATGGGCATCGACAGTCCAGAGGCCATTTCTCGATGGGTCTGACTCTCGGTGGTACGAGCTCCGATAGCTGTCCAGGAAATAACATCGGCAATATATTGGGGCGTAATTGGGTCCAATAGCTCTGTGGCTGCCGGTAATCCCATTTCAGCTAAGTCGATTAACAGCTGACGCGCTAGCCGTAAGCCCTGGTTGATGTCATAGCTGCCATCCAGATGAGGGTCGTTGATCAATCCCTTCCAGCCAATATTAGTACGTGGCTTTTCGAAGTAGACCCGCATCACAATTTCTAACTGATCGGCGAGGGACTCCCTGAGTTTGACTAGGCGCTTGCCATAGTCATGGGCTGCTTCGACATCATGTACGGAACAAGGACCCACAATCACCAATAGGCGACGATCTTCGTTGTAGAGAATATTGCGGATGCGATCGCGAGTCTTAGCCACTATTTCTGCGGCTGACTGAGTGAGGGGTAGTTCCGCATGGATCATGGCGGGACTGATCAGTGGTCGAGTTTCAACCACATGTAAATCTTGCGTTTGATGCATGGCAGAAGAAGAAGCGCAATGGAAAGCGACCGGGCTAGCTAGAATAGCTCAAAAATGACTGTGACTGTATATATTGTGACAGGTCTTGAACGTAACGGGGGTAACCTCAAGGATTGATTAATCGGTGGGAAAACTCATCCCAGCTGATTTGCCGTTCTAAGTAGTGGGGGCAATCGGGCTGATAGGGACCCATCAAGCGGTCGATCGTGAGAATCGTGGCATCGTTAGGGAGCACGGGGATGTCTGGATCAGTTGCTGTTGGCCGAACCAGGGAGCTAGAAAATCCTCTGAATATGAGAATTTCATCGGATTCACCCGCTACCTCAATCGCAACTAATAAGACCTCTTGAGGATGTTGAAGGGTGTATTGCTCAAGCTGTTTCTCAATTGAGATTGCCATGGCTAGAGGGGTAACTTATTGGTTGAGTGCGGACCGCCCCTGACGTCCCAGTTTGACAAATATAAAGTAGCTCAGGGTAAGCACATAGATAATCAATGCCAAAATTGCCCAGAAGCCAAGAAATCCTGGTGTGAATCCAGCATGAAAGGATTGCCTAAACAAGCTCGGAGCCTGTAGCCAAACCTGGCAGCTCTCACTGGCAAAGACGCTTTGGGAGAAGGCACAGCGCAAAAACGGGAGCTGAAAAATGACTCCTAAACCACAGTAGAACGTTATTCCCCAGCGCCAAGCTGTAAAGGCTAGTTTGCGGAATGAAAATGGCTGCTCGCGAATTTCTTCATTTAGATCGGCCCAAAACCATAGAGATAAAGGCATCAGTACCCGTGCTATGACAGCCGTTAAAAAGCTAAACGGCAGCTCTGCAATCATTAGGTATACGGTAATGGCCAACAGGCTAGACACCTTCCAATAAATGACGAGTAGCTGCTGAATGACCTCAGCCCGGGCAACAAGCGCCCAAACCAAGAGGATCAGGGGAAATAGCACAGTGAATAGTACTGCCAGACGATAGTCTGTCCAGACCAATGATTGGATAAGCAAAGAACTCGGCATGAATAAAGGAGTGGCGCGCCATTAAAACGCTCTCTAGATTAACATCGCAGGGTTTTAGCCGATATCAGCTGAGCCCAAACAAGATTAGGGCCAAGTCCCCTAAAAGAAAGGAACTCGGCCCTAATGTACCCAACTTTACTGAGATTGTCAGTCCATGGGCATCGAAATCATACGGTATCCGTTAGCTGTGCCCTTAGTCTTCGTAGATGCGGCACTCGTCTGCTTCAGGATTTTCATCACAGTAGGTTTCAAAGTTGGTCTTTGGCTTCTCAGATTCACGCTGGTGAGATGCCTCAGCTTGCAGTTCCTCCACAGCGTCCCAAGCCGCTGCACAATTTTCAGATCCAGTGCCGTCGGTGCTACAAACATCGCGGGCTGCTTTGATCTCTTCAGAAATTTTCTCTTGAATATCGCTCATAGTTTTCTTATCTACCCTGTCTTTCAACGAAGTATTTGATTTGAAAGTGTGCTTACTAGTCACTCAGTGGCCTGTTAAGAGTTTTTCCCCGGAGGCAGTAAGCGTTAGAGGTGGTTTACCCCTCTATGTTAGCTGTGGTTATTTGAAACTAGTTGTATCTAAAGAAGCATTTTGTAATTAGCGGAACCTGCCTACCATCAAGGTATGCTTAAAGCCGTATTGCAGCTATGGGTGTCTATGGGTGACAGGCCTTGCAAGAAAAGGCATGGGTCCTGTAAAAAAGCAGCCCAGACGCGAAAACGGTAGGTCTAAACCCTAACGCTGTAATATCCCAGCTAGCTTAGGAGCAGACTGCTGGGGACTAGACTATGTAATATCTTGATTTTTTTACAGAGTATTGAGTTTGCCACCATTGCCATCAACCGCTATGAAATGGGCCAGTGCCGTCTCTACCCATCCTTCACTAGAGCTAGCACTGCGGGAGGTGATTGAACGGGTGTTAACCCAGTTGGAAGCAGCTCCTAATTTGGCAATTATTTTTATATCCTCAGCGTTTGCCAGTGAGTATTCCCGTGTATTGCCTTTGCTTAAAGGCCCCTTGGGGGGGGCTCATATTATTGGCTGTAGCGGTAGTGGCGTGATTGGTAGAACCCGTGCTGGTCATTTGGTAGAAATCGAAGATACCGCAGGCATCAGTTTGACGGTTGCCCATTTACCAGATGTCAACATTCAGGGCTTTCACCTATCCATTGATGAATTACCTGATTTGGATAGCCCCCCCAGCGAGTGGACTGAAATTATTGGCGTATCTCCAGCGGATAAGCCCCATTTTCTCCTGATGGCCGATCCGTTTGCGTCGGGCATGAACGATCTTTTGCAGGGGTTGGATTTTGCTTATCCAGAGTCTGTCAAGCTGGGGGGGCTGGCTGGAATTGAGAGCATTAACCGCAGCTGCGGACTATTCTGCGGTCAGCAGCTCTACCGTCAAGGTGTGATTGGCGTTGCTCTGTCTGGCAACATTGTGATCGATGCGATTGTGGCCCAGGGCTGTCGTCCCATTGGCCCTACGTTTCGTGTGGTAGAAGCGGACCGCAATGTGGTGACTCAAGTTGCTGCACAGTCGTCTGAAGCAGAAGCGAATGCACAGACACCGCTGGATGCTTTACAGGAGCTTTTTCAGGATTTAGATGAGATGGATCGGCAGCTGGCCCAAGAGTCACTGTTTATTGGGCTCGCCCAAAGCAATTTTAAGCAGTCCCTAGGCCAGGGGGATTTTTTGATTCGTAATTTGGTGGGGGTAGACCCAAAGGTGGGGGCCATTGCCATTGCTGATCGAATTCGCCCTGGTCAACGCATTCAGTTTCATCTACGGGATGCTCACACGGCCAAGGATGAGTTAGCGGCGCTCTTGGAAGCCTATTGCTTAAATGACCAGGGGCAAGTTGCCCCGTCTGGAGCGTTACTATTCGCCTGTAGCGGTCGTGGAACCAGTCTGTTTGACTCGCCCAATTGTGATACTGAGCAGTTTAGCCAACATCTTGGGCCGCTGCCCTTGGGGGGGTTCTTTTGTAATGGTGAAATTGGTCCAGTGGGTAAAACGACATTTCTGCATGGATTTACCTCTGTCTTTGGAATCTGCCGTGGATTACCCGATTAGCGGAGAGTACGTCTGTCGCTGACAGCCCCAGGACCCAGGGTGGCATCGGTGGATAGTCCATAGCTGTGGCTCCTATGTCTAAGAGTGCTCCCTGGGGGCGAGATTTGATGTATTGCCAGGCTTCTTGTAACTGTTGGCGACCGCTGGAGGTGGTTAGCTGACTAAGACCGCCGAGCAGTGCGATCGCAAGGGCAAAAATCACAGTCCGACGCATGGTCGGTGAGGATAATGGCCCCAAACTTTGCTGCGATGGAGTAGGCACTTGCAACGGCGGTTGAGCGGGTACGGGGGCTGTTCGAATGGCCTGACGTAGCATCAGCAACCGCCGATACATTTGCAACGTCTGGGGATCATCCATGAGCCATTGGGCGACCTGCTTGCGCTCCGCAGGCGTTACTTCATCGTCTAGATAGGCACTGAGGAGCTCAAAACGTTCCTCTTCGCTATAGGTTTTGGTTAGCCCAATCCTTTGCTCAGACCCATCTACAGACGAAGCCTGATTGCCGTCAGTTTGTTCAGGCAAATTATCAAAGGGCTCCGGCTTGCCAGACGAGCTGCTTTTATCAAAGGGAGCGTGATGAAAGGACATAACGTTTGGACCTTAATCTACCAGTAACCTAGACGCTCAAAGTGTTTGCTCTAAGACGTTTTCTTGATATCCGTTTAGTCTCCCCACTCTGACCAGAGGCCAATCGAGAAACGGACAGCTGACGTTCAAAAGAAGCCGCTCAAGCAGTACGCTTTTGATCCCAGACGTTGGGCTTAGCAAAAAGTATCCGGAAAGCAAAGACTTTTTGAATGGAATTTAAATCAGATTTAATCAAGTGGAGGTCAGAACTTGACAAAGTTTATGTTGATTTGTTCCTAAGGCTAGCAAAGCAATATTGCTGGTGCATTAATCTTTAGGCTAGAGTTACTCACTTTGAAGCGTTAAAGATGTCAAATTTGTGTTCCTTTATACGGGCGGATACGAAATCTTGACGAACCTCCCCGACAGAACACATAAACAGCGAAGGGGGTAAGGGTATACTAAGTTCTAGCCGTTTGCTTATCCAATCATGCAGCACTTGGCCAAGGTTTGCCATACTACCTCTGAGGGCGCTCTCGTCTTACAGTTTCTGGCGCGTCAGCTCGAAGACTACCTGTGGGAGCTTTCCATAGGCGATCAAGAGACGGTGTGTACCCTACCCGTAAGCCTAAATGAAGGCACCCTGGTTTTAGTAGAGCTTGACGCATCCAATCAGGTGGTTGAGCTTCAAGAAGCAACGGATTGGATTTTAGATTTGGTTTCCCAATTTCTAACCCAAGGGGTGACCCCACAGTTTTTCCATCAAGAAGTAGAGCGCGCTGAACAATGGCGTCAGTCGCTTACGTTACAGAGCCAGGAAATTCGTCGTCGAGCCTTAGAAACAGCCGCCCGACGCGATGAAATTCAAGCTTTAGAGAAAAAGCTGCGGCTTGAGCAGGAAGAGATTGAAAAGCAAAACGAAACCCATTCACCCTAATCCTACGTTGCCCTACGTTAGGTCCAAACTTGAGAGATTTGGCGGCCAGACTTTATCCATATCCTATATACAGAGAAGCCGTTGCTGATAGGTGTTCTATTCTGCCTTACTTTTATCTTAGTTGGCTATCCATGGTTCAGACCCTGGGCAATCCCTGAAGGCTCTAGATAGCAAAAGACGTAAAAAGCGGCTGAATTTGAATTCAGCCGCTTTTATCTAAGGAAATTTCTAAATCAATGAGTCCCTAAGCGGGCTCTTGGGCAGATAGTAGAGGCGTGTTGGTTGCCATCTGCGATGATCCCCCTGCGGGCATAAAGATGGTTCGTAGTAATCTAGCAGCTGCCCGCTGCGCCAGGTTACGGGCTACGCGCTGTCCCATTTGACGAGTTTCAGGTTTAGCGAGTACCTGGGGTACGAGCCTAACGACGGTTCCTCCGTCCATTCCTTTGGTGTCACCCAATAGGCTGACAATGCGGCTGATATGTTCCCATTCGTTTGCTCGGTTAGCTGATGCCTGGGTTGCAGGTTCTTGGCTAACAGCGGTTTGGAGGCGCTGAACTAGGCTGTGACCAAACTGATCCAAGCTCTTAGCCAGCTCATCGGCAATATGATCGCGAATATGATCGCCCCGCTCTGAAAAGAGGTAGTTGATAGTTTGCTCTAGGACATTGGCCAGGTCATAGTCCTGGCTAGAGCGAGCATTACGGAGCAGATTTTCCAACCGATTCCAGCGAAAGTCGCCGTCTTTGAAGAGCAATTCTTGCAAAGACTGTCGAAGCTCTGGCGATGGGTCGGTCAACAATCGCTTAGCTACATAAGGATACGCCTTACTCAGGACCTTAAAGTCAGGATCAACGCTGATGGCAATACCGTCGAGGGTCACTAGTGAACGAATAATCAAGGCGTAATAAGCTGGAACCCGAAAGGGATATTCATACATCAGCGCCGAGAATTCATCGGTAATGCTTTTTAGGTTAAGCTCGGCCACTGAAGCGCCCAATGCATTATTAAAGACCTTTGCTAGGGCCGGAATAATCGGTTCCAGGTTGGTTTCAGGGGTGAGAAATTCTAATTTGACGTAGTCGTTGGCAAGCCCGTCAAAATCCCGATTGACCATGTGGACAATGGCTTCAATCAGACCGTAACGTTGGTAACTTTCGACATCACACATCATGCCGAAGTCTAGATAGGCTAGTTTGCCATCATCGGTGACCAGTAAATTACCAGGATGGGGGTCTGCATGGAAGAATCCATGTTCTAAAAGCTGTCTGAGGGAGCATTGAACGCCAATTTCGACAATCTCAGTTGCCTTCAGTCCTTTTGATTCAAGAATGGCTGGTTCTGTCAGTTTTGTGCCATTGATCCACTCCATGGTGAGCACCCGGCGGGCGGTCAGTTCAGTGTAGATTTTTGGCACAATAATGTCCGGTATATAGCCATAGAGGGATTCAAACCGCTGGGCGTTTTCCCCTTCGTGGGTATAGTCCATCTCTTCGAAGATGCGGGTGCCAAATTCATCCATAATGCTGACTAGGTCACTGCGTACCACGCTAAGGTTGTCGCATGCCCATTGAGCCAGCTGCCTCAGAAGATAGATATCGCGAGTGATCTGTGCCGTAAGTCCTGGTCGCTGCACCTTAATTGCCACGTCTTCACCGGTTTTTAGCCGGCCTTTATAAACTTGTCCTAGGGATGCTGCTGCTACAGGATTGGGCGAAATATCTGCATAGATATTGTCGGGTGTTTGACCTAGATCTTCTTTAATCAGTCGAAAGGCAATCTCGTTGGGGAATGGCGGTATCTGGTCTTGTAGCTTGACCAGCTCTTCCATAAAGGCTGGGGGGACCAAATCGGGCCTTGTCGATAGGGCCTGACCGATTTTTATGTAGGCGGGGCCTAGCTTGGTTAATACTTTCCGCAGCTGAACAGCACGCTTGGCCTCATTTTTTTCTTGACGGCCGGTTTGACGATCCCACAATAGCCCCCAACCAAATCCGATGAATGTCCAGATCAGCTCTATAAAACGCAGGAAAATTTGGAGCGGACGGGAGCGATAGTAGGATGCGATCGCAGCTGGGTCATATATCAGCAGCTCATCTAGAGACTGGACTGAAGATACCGAACCGTTATTCAAGCTGGAGAACACTGGTGCAGCAGACATGGGTTATATCCTTGAGCTATAAGGCGTTTCAATAAATTTGACCGCTTGGCCTTTAGACCTCCACTGGTGCTTAAGAGCCAGTTGGCAACCATCTGAGTCGGGTCATCCTTAGTTATTTATTAACTATTGTAACAAGCTGATCCACAATCCCCATGGACTATTGCTAAATGCCAGCATAATCCCTCCTTTAGTCGGACGTCAGTCGCAGAAACCGAAGTCCTGAAGCATTAACTGCTACAAGATTAGACAGAATTGATACAGCCTGACACGTCACTTAATTTCCACAGTAAAAAATCCACAGTAAGATTGATTAGCTCGCTGTTCGAGTTCTACTGTTATTTGGCTGTCTCACACTGTGCCCTGGTTTAGTCATATTTGTCTGCAACCTGTTGTGCTAAGGAGGCAATGGCCATGCTAACCTCCCTGAAAATCGATAATTTCACTCTGATCGATCAGCTAGACCTATCGCTACAACCTGGCCTAAATGTTCTCACCGGAGAAACAGGGGCTGGTAAATCTATTATCCTCGATGCCATTGATACGGTTTTGGGCGGTAAAGCCAGCGGTCGGTTGGTGCGTACGGGTGAAAAAAAAGCCTTGATCGAAGCCACGTTTCAGGTCCCTCCTCCTGTGACCGAGTGGCTCAGTGCCAATGACATTCCGCTTACGGACAGTGGACTGCGCTGTAGTCGAGAACTGACAACTGGTAGAGGCAGCGTTCGTAGCCGTAGCCGCCTCAATGACGTCATTGTCAAAAAAAATCAGCTAGAAGAGCTACGTCGTTTGTTGGTAGAAATTACGGCCCAGGGGCAAACCGTACAACTCGGTTCCCTAGATGCCCAGCGCGATTGGCTAGATGGTTTTGGTGGGAATCAGCAGCAGCGTCAACTTGTTGACCAGGCCCATAGCGCTGCCACCAGTGCCCAGCAGGCATTAGAGCGTCGTCGTCGCGCTGAGCAGCAACGTCAGCAGCAGCTCGACTTATTTGATTATCATGCTCAAGATCTCAGCAGTGCCAACCTACAAGACCCCGAGGAGTTAGACCGTCTAAAACAGGAACATCAGCGTCTCAGCCACAGCGTTGAACTCCAAAAGCAAAGCTACGATGCCTATCAAATCCTTTATGAAAGTGATGGTAGCTTTGATAGCTGCTCTGACTTGCTTGGGCGGGTTGAGCAAATGCTTAGCTCCATGCAGCGGTTTGATGATCAGGTGACTCCGATGCTGGATCTCGTTAGTGACGCCCTAGCCCAAGTAGAAGAAGCGGGTCGTCAAGTCAATACCTACGGTGAAAACTTAGAAACGGACCCGGTGCGATTAGCCGAGGTTGAAACTCGCATGGGCTACCTGAAGCAGCTGTGCCGAAAATATGGTCGCGATTTGCCTGAGCTGATTGAGTACTATCAAGAAATCCAAGTTGCCTTAGATGCACTCAACGGCGATGGGCAGTCCATTGAAGCCTTAGAAGCTGCCCACGAAAACGCCCAGAGCATGCTAGACGAGGAATGTGCCAAGCTGACAAAACTTCGAAAGAAAGCTGCTAAGCGTTTAGAGTCACAGCTGATTGATGAACTCAAACCCTTAGCAATGGAGCGGGTTAAGTTTAAGGCCGATCTGCGCTCTACTGCGCCTCAATCCCATGGGGCCGACGTCGTTGAGTTTCTCTTTAGCCCCAACCCTGGTGAACCCTTACAGCCCCTGACAGAAACTGCGTCTGGTGGCGAAATGAGTCGATTTCTGCTGGCCTTTAAAGCCTGCTTCACCAAGGTGGACCCCATTGGCACTCTGATATTTGATGAAATTGATGTAGGCGTCTCAGGTCGTGTGGCCCAGACCATCGCTGAAAAGCTTTATCAGCTTAGCCAGCATCGTCAGGTCCTCTGCGTTACCCATCAGCCCCTGGTAGCCGCCATGGCAGACGCTCATTTTCATGTTGATAAGCAAGTGGTCTCTAACGGTAAAAAAAAGACTGATGAACGTACCGTCGTAAGGGTGACAGGGCTTGATGCCACCGCTCGTCGCGAGGAACTTGCGCAGCTGGCGGGTGGCCGTTCTCACCAAGAAGGCATCGCTTTTGCGGAGTCACTTTTAGCCCAAGCAGCTACGATTCGCCAAGCTTAGCGCGCTGTTTTGATATGGAGATGCTGCGGTTTTTGCCTGCTATAGTTTGGATCTAGGGTGGCTGACAGGCTTTATAGGTTTTCGATGACTTGGGCATTTTGACTAAAACCCAAAATCAACTCAAATCTGAAGGAGGCATGGGCCTAATTTAGCGCAGGTCCATTGCTACTGATTTCTGGGGGCGTTTCGTACCCAGGTACTGTGAGGTACTTGGGTTTCCTCAGTCTTATTGCCATATTCCTTGCTATCGTCGGCCATTATTTGCGTAAAGCTGTGATTTATCGTCCTGTCATTGTGTGGCACCTTCCTAAGGGCATTTCAGTCGGGGTAAAGGAGGTGGAAGTATGGCTGCTATCCCAACCAATATTTGCCAGTCAGCAGCTTGATGGAGCTCACATTTTGCAGTTTTCGCAGTGGCCAGACCCAGTTAATGCATCGCTAACGGTCGTTTTGGGGTTAGCCAGTCTGCTCATTTGTGTATTACTTATTGAAGTGGTGCGCTGTCGCAAGGTCCAGGCGCAACTGCTCCAAGAAAATGAAAAACGGTCTCACGACCTGGCACATCTAGGTGCGGATCTATTTTGGGAGTTAGATAAAGACTTAAAGTTTTCCTATCTCTCTGGTAACTTTCATTATCTACAACGCGAAGATCTAGCCGATAAAACGCCCTGTCAAACCCTGGTACATCAGTCTAATCTGGAAGCAGATTGGGACTATTTCCAGGAGCAGTTAACCCAACATCAGCCCCTGGCAAATTTTATGCTGCGGTGGCAAACATCAGATACGACACTCCGTATCTTTAAGCTCAACGCCCATCCTTTGTTTGATAAACATAATCGCTTTCAGGGCTACCGTGGTGTGCAGCGAGAAGTGACAGAAGAGTATAACCTGACTCAAACCATCGCTTATCAAGCTACCTATGATCCTTTGACGGGATTAATTAATCGCAATGAATTTGATACTCGCTTACGACAGGCGATCAAACGGGTGCGAGAGCGGGGTGTTCAATCTGTTCTGGGCTATCTTGATTTAGATCAATTCAAAATTGTCAATGATACGGCTGGGCACTTAATTGGTGATCAGCTGTTAACGGATCTGGCGCAATTACTTCAACAAAACATCCGTAGCTCCGATAGTCTGGGCCGACTGGGTGGGGATGAATTTGGTTTGTTGTTAGAGGGGTGTTCCCTAGAGCAAGGACAAAAACTCTCTCAAACCCTGGTAGATAAAATCAGTGGTTACCAATTTATGTGGCGAGGGCGCCAATTTCAGGTCGGTGTCAGTATTGGTCTAGTCCCGATTTCAGGGGATGCCTCTAACGTTATCGAATTGCTTAGTCGTGCCGATTTGGCTTGCTATAAGGCAAAGGATTTGGGGCGGGGTAGGGTTTATCTAGCGGACCAAAACGATATCGAACTGGACCGCCAACACCTGGAATTAGTTCATATTGCCAATATTCCCCAGGCCATTGAGGAAAATCGATTTCATTTAATGGAGCAACCGATTATCTCTTTGCTGGATGACACCTACAGTCATGTGGAAATTCTGTTACGTTTGACCGATGAATATGGACATATTGTCCATCCTAATCTGTTTATTCCCATGGCAGAACGTTATGGCATGATTGGGTTGATTGATCGCTGGGTCGTGAAAACCGTGCTCACAAACTACCATCGCTATTACCCCGAGGCTAAAACTATGGTGGCCATTAATCTTTCCGGGAGTAGCTTAAGTGATGAACGGTTTACGGAGTTTGTGATTAAGTTGCTAAAAGAATCGGCCATGCCAGCGGATCAACTCTGTTTTGAAATTACTGAGACAACAACAATTTCTCAACTAGATCAGGCGATAAAGTTTATCGCTACCTTAAAACAGTTGGGCGTTAGCTTTGCCCTAGATGATTTTGGTAGCGGTTTGTCTTCCTTTGGTTATCTCCGTCAGTTACCGGTCGATTACCTCAAAATTGACGGAGATTTGATTCGTAATATTGAGGAAGAAGACTATATCCATACGATTGTCGATATGGTTAATCAGGTGGCAACCATGATGGGGATGAAAACCATCGCTGAGTTTGTTGAAAATGACGTTATTTTGGCCAGATTACGAGCGTTGAATGTGGGGTATGGCCAGGGCTATGCTATCGCTAGACCCAAACCGTTACCTCGGTTTAATGGGTTGTAAAGACTCGGTAGCGGTGCTCTTTCGTTGCTATCGGGTAGCTATTTTGCCAGTCGACAGAAATAAAAAAGCCCAAGGCAAAGCCCTGGACTTGGAAATACAGTAAGTGACTGAATGTAGCTCTCCGAAGGAGAGACTGGGCCAACAGCAGTAAGCTATGACCAGCTCAAAAAATCGTTAGGACGACGTCTCTATGCCACTGCTGCTAATGGTTTTACCTGTGCTAGCATCTCTCTCAATACATCTCCTTCGATCACTTCTTCTTTGAGCAACTGCTGTGAAATACTCTCTAGCAGTTCTCGATTACTGCGTAGAATTCCCAACGCGTTTTCATGGGCAGCTTCTACTAGGCTCTTGACTTCGGCATCAATGGCGCGAGCTGTTTCCTCGCTCATGTTGCGCCGGGCATTGGGCATACCGCTATCTAAGAATGAGCTTTGCTGCCCTTTGTCATAGGCCAACGGTCCCAGTATCTCGCTCATGCCGTAGGTTGTGACCATTTGTTCGGCGACTTCCGTTGCTCGCTGGAGGTCGTTGGCTGCTCCGGTGGTAATTGAGCCAAAGACAACTTCTTCGGCAGAACGACCGCCCAGCAGGGTAGCGATTTGTCCTTTGAGCTCATCGGCGCTGCGCAAAAAGCGATCTTCTGTTGGTAGCTGGAGTGTATATCCCAGTGCTGCCATACCTCGTGGAACAATGGAGATTTTTTCTACTTGTCCACCGTCTTCCATCAGAGTGCCGACCATGGCATGGCCTACTTCGTGATAAGCAACGATTTCCTTTTCCTTATCGTTTAGAACGCGGCTCTTTTTCTCTAGACCGGCTACTACTCGCTCAATGGCTTCGGCAAAGTCTGCTTGGATGACGGCCTGACGATTATTGCGGGCTGCCAGTAGTGCGGCTTCATTGACGAGGTTGGCGAGGTCTGCACCTGCAAAGCCGGGGGTACGGGTTGCGATCGCATTCAAATCCACATCATCTCCAAGCTTTACTTCTTGGGCATGGATTTTAAGAATAGCTTCTCGGCCTTTGAGGTCAGGACGGTCAACAAGTACCTGACGGTCAAATCGGCCTGGACGCAGCAGGGCCTGGTCTAAGGTTTCCGGTCGGTTAGTAGCAGCCAAGACAATGATGGTGTTGTCCCCAGCACCAAAGCCATCCATCTCAGTGAGCAACTGGTTTAGGGTTTGTTCGCGCTCGTCGTTACCACCATAGAAACCACCTGAGGCACGGGATTTACCAATGGCATCCAATTCATCAATAAAGACGATGCAGGGAGCCTGCTTTTGGGCCTGCTCAAACAGGTCGCGCACCCTAGAGGACCCCACACCCACAAACATTTCGATAAATTCAGAACCAGAAATGCTGAAGAATGGGACACCGGCTTCACCGGCTACGGCCTTGGCCAGCAATGTTTTTCCCGTTCCGGGAGGGCCGATTAACAGCACTCCCTTAGGGATCTTGGCGCCGATATCAGTAAACCGTTTGGGGGTCTTTAGAAAGTCAACAATTTCGACCAGCTCGGTTTTAGCCTCTTCTACACCGGCCACGTCTTCAAATGTAATTTTGGTAGCTTCGTCTTCGACATAGACCTTTGCCTTACTTTTGCCAATAGAAAGCGCACCCTGGGGGCCGCCGCCTCTAGCTAAGAAAAAGCGCCATACAGCAATAAAGATTAAGGGCGGAATCACCCAGCTCAAAAGGCTACCAATCCACTGGTTCTGAGCGGGTGGAGTCGCGGCGAACTCCACACCATTTGCCTCTAATAGGTCGGGTAGTTTGAGGTCAAAAATCGGTGTCGTCGAATATACCGGGCCCGCATCCCCTAGCTCGTTTTTGACCTGATAGCGAATTTCGTTTTGCCCCACCGACGCCTTAATCACCTCATGCTCCTGCACCTGATGGATAAACATGCTGTAAGGTGTGCGTGGCGTACGCTGAATGGGTAGAAAAATATTTACCGTCAGCAGGATTGCCCCTAGCAAAAATAGTAGGTTTCTAATTTGTCGGGAGCGCGGCGGACGCGGATCTTTATTGACTGGCATGGGTTGAAGTTCCTTACAGATGTGTCCTTAGCCTATCAATGTACTCGGGGAAAAAACCTGATTGAAAACCGTACACCGGCTGTCGGGTTTTCAACGCTTTTTCCAGATCAATGGGTTAGAGGGGGGAGGGCTAGAGATGTGCCCCAATATGTATAGCCATTGCGCGCTTCGGGGGTACTTCAAATTTAGCTCTGCCAGTTTCGTCCACTACGATCGAAGTGTTGCAGTGACCAGTGAAAGGAGTCTCGGTGGCGTTCTCGACTGGTGCTGTTGTCGGCTCTTCCGACAAAATATTGCAGTAAAGCCCAGCGGGCAAGCCTGTCATTAATGTTTCCGTAAGGGCTGTATTTTCATTATTAATCACCACAAAACCACGAGTTCCTCGGGCAAAGGCTATTTGGTTATTGCCGTTGTCCCACCAGTGGTCGATGGCAGGGGCCCCTTGGGTAACATTGCGAAACTCCACCATGTTGGCAATGACGGGCCAGCGATGTTCACATACCCAGCCATCACCACAGCTGATGGGCAGGGCTTGGCCTTGATCATTGGTGGGCGGGCCAACCCAGTTACCCAGTTCTCTGGGCCAGTCGTAGCTGGACATTACCTTCGGGATGCCGTAGGGCCATGCCAGCATAAAGACGTTGGCTAGTTTGTAGCTAGCTCCGTCATCTGCGGGGGAATCAAACGTGACAATGTTGTGATCATTACTGCGCTGGGTGCTGTGGTTATCGGTGAATACCACGGCCTTATGGCTGGGCATCAGATTCCAGGCTTCGCCAAATAGCACCAGGTTCTTTAGCTGCCCACGGCGCACCTGTTCGCCTAGGTTTCGACCATAACGAAATTCGGTGACGGCACCATTGCCAAAATAGTCACTAGATTTGATGGAATCAGAGCCCGTGTGGGTGATTTCCTGATAAATGAAGGGACGACCGCTGGGATGAAATTTGGTGTTGAGGGGCTGCAGTCGGCGTAAAATCTTTTCTAGATCTTGAGGTGGAATATGCTGAGCTGCGCCGATGTGAAACCCAGCGACACCCAACTCTAAGAGTTTATTCATTGCCCTGGCAATCTCAGCTTGCACCTGCGTACTGCCCGTGTCTAAATCCTGTTGTCCCGATAGCTGGCAGTGCTGCACTCGCCAGGGTTCTTCAGCGTAGTCACGAGGCTCAATAACACAGGGCTGATTAAAGTCAGCTTGGGTGTAGGGCACACCGTCATAGGCAAAATTGGTGGTATCAAATTTACTGCCGCCAATTCCCTGACCTGCTCCGCTGCTGGCCATGTGGTTAATGACCACATCGGCATAAACCTTGACACCGACCTGATGGCAGCGCTCGATCATATTGGCCAGTTGGGACTGATTGCCGCTGCGGCTGAGTAGCTGATAGCTGACTGGCTGATACCGCTGATACCAAGGGGATGGAGTGGTGTCTTGCGCGATCACGCGATGCTCATGGGGTGGGGAAATCTGAACCGCGCCATATCCATTGGGCCCCAACCATGCCTCGCACTCCTGGGCAATATCTGGCCAGGACCATTCAAAGAGCTGCACGATGACTGAATGGGCCTTGGGTACCTGTCGCCCCATGGAGGATGTCGGGAGCTGGGCAGCAACCTGACATCCTCCTATACCTAGGGCAAAGGCTGCAGCTGCCGAGCGTCTGGCTAACGTTGCCAGTAGTGCTGGCCTCACCCGGGACCCCACTGGTTACTACCTGCGATCGCAGTGTTCGTCTGAACAGTCAAAGCAAACATCCTAATAACCTCAAAAGGTGTCTATTCTCGGTCACGTATTATCCACGATCAGTACCCCATCAACCAAGTATTATTTTTTACATAGATGTAATACTCTTGCCAGACTGTTTGCGATTTTTTTAGCCTTTTGAACTACATTACCTAATACAAAAACCTGCTTCCAGGGGGGAGATACCCCTAAAAACAGGCTTTTTAAGATTCAAATTTGAAATTGATCTAGGTGAAAACCAGGGCTAATTGAGGTCAGTACTCAATTAGAGCTGTGGGATTTACCAGCCCTTCTCGGCTTGTGCAAGTACGTAGGCGGCAACATTCTCAATCTGATCAGCCGTTAGACGACCACCAAATGCGGGCATGGCACCATTACCGTTGGTTACCTGAGTAACAATGGCATCGGCTGTATCTTTCCCGTTAGCAGTCAGGTCGTCCTGCTTTAGAGTTTTGGCGGGATTAACTGCGTTACCACCACCAATGTGGCAAGCTGCGCAGTTAGCTGAAAATACTTGAGCGCCAGCGCCAGCATCAGCTGCCAGGGCAGGAGGGGCAATCAAGAAAAGGGCACTTGCTACAAACGCCACAACAGTAGCCAAAATAGATTTCATCGGGGACTCCTCTCAAAAAATCACAGTCTAAGGTCATCCATAGAAGCCAAACGCTCAGGATTAACCGACCTCCATCGTCTCTAGTTCTTTTTGACTGGGTCAAATGACGTCAGGTCAAGCATGAACAATTGTAAAGCTGAGGCTCTTAGATTCTCAGATATATCTCTTTGGTCGATCTGATGGGATGTGACGCTTTTTAAATGGCCAGAATCTATGTTTTGTAAGGCGTTGACTTGAGTTTTCTATGGAGCGGAGGTTGGGGCTGCATCCCTATATATCCACAGACTATTTGGGCACGTCACATGGGTGGTGCTCAGCAATGCTTTATTTTTTGTTTATTTGCCTACAGAGACATCAGGCATTCTAAAATAATCAGGTATAGGTAGTTAAGAATGCTTAATTACTCCAAATTCAACCTTGAGAAATTCACCATGACCTTTTTTAACCGAGCATTGCGAGCCATGGGTGCGCTGTTAGTGACAGCTGCTCTGGTTTTTGCTGGCACTGTTTTTAATGCGGCCCCTGCTTACGCGACTAATTATGAAGTCAAAATGGGCTCCGATGCAGGTCTGCTTGCGTTTGAGCCTGCAACTATCACCATCAAGGCTGGTGATACGGTTACCTGGGTTAATAACAAAATGGCCCCTCACAACGTTATTTTTGATGCCGCTCAGGTTCCTGGCGGTAAAGACGTTGCTGACTCCCTATCCCAAGAGCAGCTAACCTTCTCCCCTGGTGAGTCCTACTCCTCCACCTTCTCTGAGTCCGGCGAGTATAGCTACTTCTGTGCCCCTCACCGTGGTGCTGGCATGGTTGGCAAAATTATTGTTGAGTAAGTCCGTTGGCCCACAGGGCTAGCTGAGTTGACTAAATGAGTTCAATAGAAAAGACCGATCATCTAGATGATCGGTCTTTTTTATTGCCTGGGTGTCTAACACCCAGAAGCCGGGGTTAGGACGTTGCTAGGAGGGGCGCGGCTGATAGCAGGGTTTTAGTGTAAGGATGCTGCGGACTGTTAAATAGCTTTTCTGTGGATTCTAGTTCAACGATTTTGCCGTTGTTCATAACGGCGATGCGATCGCAAAGGTAGCGAGCTACCCACAAATCGTGGGTAATAAATAGGTAGGTTAGCTCCAGCTCATCCTTGAGTTCTAGCATGAGCTCTAACACCTGGGCCTGAACGCTCGCATCTAACATACTCACCGGCTCATCGCAGATCACTAACTTGGGTTTAGTAATGAGGGCTCTGGCGATGGCCACCCGCTGCTGCTGCCCGCCAGATAAATCACTGGGATAGCGATGGTAGTAGTCGGCGGGTGTCAACCCCACTCGCGTCAACATGCTACGGACCATCTGTTTGGCCTCTGATGCCGTGGCTAGCCCATGGATAATGAGCGGATCGGCAATCCCTCGCCCCACGGTCATCATGGGATTGAGACAGGCGTGGGGGTCCTGGAAAATCATTTGAAAGTTGCGACGCTGGAGCTGGAGCTGAGACCGTGACAGACCCACCAGGTTTTGTCCCATAAACTCCACCCGGCCAGATGTGGGTGGAATAATCTGCATCAGTGCTCGAGAAAAGGTACTTTTACCACAGCCTGATTCCCCCACTAGCCCTAGCACTTCCCCCGGATGTAAATCTATGGAAATGCCGTCCACCGCTCGGATGGTGTCCGGTGGGGTGCGGTTAAATAGCTTGGACAGTAAAGTTTGCTCGATGGTGTAGTGCTTGATGAGATCCTGCACCCTTAGTAAAGGAGGGCCATGGTTTTCGGGCTCGGTTACCCCCTCAGCTTCGTAGTTTTGTAGTTGATGGGCCGCCTGCAATAAGGATTGGGTGTAAGGTGCCTGGGGCTGATAAAGCACCTGCTCGGTCGATCCTAACTCCACCAGCTTGCCCTGGTACATGACGGCGATGCGATCGCAATATTCCCCCACCAGGGCCAGGTCATGGGAAATCAAAATTAGAGCCATGCCCCGCTCGCGACACAGCTGGGTGAGCAGGTCCAAAATTTGGGCTGAAATAGTGACATCTAGGCTGGTGGTGGGCTCATCCGCCACAATCAGTTTGGGGTTTAGCAACAGTGCTAGGGCAATGGCCACCCGCTGACGCATACCCCCGCTAAATTCGTGGGGATATTGCTCCCAGCGGCTGGCCGGAATACTGACGGACTTGAGGGTTGCGATCGCAATCTCCTTAGCCGCCTGCCTAGACAGATCAGACCGATGAGCCCGCAGCGTCTCCACACAGTGATCGCCGATGGTCATCAACGGATTTAACCGTGTCATTGGATCCTGAAACACCAACGACACCGCCTCTCCCCGAAACCGACGAATATCCTGGGCCGTCAGTCCAAACACATCCCGACCCTCAAACAGAGAACGCCCGTCGGTTCGGCTTCCCCCCGGCAAGAGTCGCAGTGCTGCCCGCCCTAATGTAGATTTTCCACAGCCCGACTCCCCCACCAGCCCCAGCATTTCCCCAGGCTCTAACGACAGCGATACATTCTCAACCGCCCAGTTAGCCTGTTGCGGATAGGCTACACAGAAGCCATCGAGCGTTAGTAAGGGGGGAGTCATGAAACGTAAGTAGAGGACAACGTCTAAATTATCAAATGCCGGATCCTGGGACTGAGGCCCGTAAGCTAGCTGTGCCCCCCAAGCTCCTACTTCTCAAACCGCCGCATCAAATACGCCACTCCAAAATCTCCATTAGGATGCTGCTCTAGCAGTTTTGCCAGGTCAAATAATTTCTCTGCAATCTCGGGTCCTAGCTTTTCTGCTGTTGCTATCCTTTCACGGAATTCCGCCTCGGCACTACGCACATAGTTTTGCCACTCATCCGTAAATAGAACCGGCACATAGGCACTCAACCCCAGTTCACCTAGCAAGGCCCATTCCCCATCGTCATACCAAGTTCCCTTACAGCCAGGGCAGCGTTCAATAAAAAAGGCTACCTTCTGTAGGTTGATCCGGCCCCGCACCAGATAGAAGCCGCAGCTAGGGCATAATCCAGCCCGATTATCATAGCGAGATGGCTGATAATCACCGCCGTGGTTAATTGGCACCTGCAAATCGCTCACCCTCATGGACGGCTCTGCTTGGGTCGATTGCCAGGTTTGATAATCGTCAGCCGCTACCCAAGAGCCATTACAGGTAGGGCAGCTGTGGGACTTGAGACCTTCTGTTAGCTGTCCCGGCAGCAGCGATTCCTGTGGATGTTTCGGACAGAGCATCGCCTTCAGTGAATAAAGTGCACCAACTATTGTGTCGCAAAATTGCATTGCACACGGTCCCAACCATCCCCCATCCGCCGTTGCTGATTTAGAGGATAAACCGATCGGTGAGATATGCGATAGGACAGTATCTCGCAGATAAAATCATACCGAGGATCCGCAACGCTCCCCATCCAGACTGTAGTTTTTCGTAGGGGAAAACTCAAGCATTACCGTTGCTGATTTAGGGCAAGCATTAGTCTTACGGTGACCTTTCGGTTAGATGCACCCCCTATGGCTGTACATCTGACAAAAGGGTCACCATGACTTGGGTAAATCCTTGCAGTTGCCCTAACCGATGCTCAATTTGCCCTAAGCGTTGTTGGCGGGTGTGTTCCTGACGGGCTGCTTTAATAAAGCTGACCTCCACGGCCAAAAGCCTCATGTGGCGGTGAATCTCAGTAGTCGCTGAATGCCATTGAGATTGCTGCTGAGGTAGCTCTAGCTGAGTCACTATGGGCCATAGCTCCCGATCAAAAAAGCTCTGTAACTGCTTGGTCTGGAGAGCCATTGTCTCCAGAGCCGTAACCTCTTTGAGCTGAGCTAACTGTTGAGCGTAGTGGTCAAGAGCCTCAGCAGCACGAGTGAATGTCATGATTTAATAATAATGTAAGAATTTAATAAAGTTGTCCCAATCAAATTTTTTATATCTATAGCCTTTATATAACTGGCGCAACATTTCTCGAGCAGACACATATCCTGTTAACAAGACGCACTGAATGAAATGGGTTAGCTGGATTTTAGGAATTCAGACTGCTCGACTCAATAACCGATCTCACCTGTTGCTTTCTAATTACTGCCACAGTCAGTATCAGACTATAATTGTAAGAATTTATACGCTAAACCTGCCGGTCCTACGAATAGTGGGGCAAATGACTTGGGCAAGATAGGCTTTCAGGAGTTGGCACATCTTGCTACAGCAACGGTTTATGTCGCTGCTGATTTAGAGGCTGAATCGATCGGTTAGATATGCCCTATGGCAGCATCTTTCAGATGAAATCATCCCTAGGAGCAGCAATGCCCGATTTTTTAACATAGAGATAATACGACTAAGGCAAATCATTGCGGGACTATTCGGATAGCTGTAGCTATCTGAAGTCTCCAACCTACGTGTTTTTGCCGGTAATCCAGCAAGTGTCGGTAATGACTGCTACGTATTTCTGCAGTTGCTCCAGCACACACTTCTCGACTTTGATCCTTTCTCTCTATCTACCATGACTTCAGCAGCCCCTGTTCTTCCTCACGACTGTACCTTGCCTACCTGGCTCAGGTCTTGCATCCTGGAGCACAGTCAGCTGCCAAATGAAGCAGGTGCAGCTTCGATCGAGCTGCCTAAGGACAATAATCAGCTCGTGTGTCGAGCGTTTGAGTTTGCCTATCAATTGCATAAAGGGCAAATGCGCGCCTCTGGTGAACCGTACATTGCCCATCCGGTCGCGGTTGCTAACATCTTGCGCAGTCTGGGGGGAGACAGCGCCATGATTGCCGCTGGCTTTTTGCATGATGTGGTAGAGGATACGGATGTTACGGCGGATGAGATTGAAGCTCATTTTGGTGCGGAAGTACGCCAAATGGTTGAGGGGGTCACCAAACTCTCAAAGTTTCAGTTCAACAGTAAGACAGAACGCCAAGCCGAAAACTTTCGCCGCATGTTTCTGGCCATGGCTCAGGATATTCGAGTGATTGTGGTTAAGTTAGCCGATCGGCTCCACAATATGCGGACGCTACAGCATTTGCCGCCGGAAAAACAGCTGCAAAAGGCTCGCGAGACCATCGAAATTTTTGCCCCATTAGCCAACCGTCTAGGTATCGGTCGGATGAAATGGGAGCTAGAAGACCTGTCATTTAAATATCTAGAAGGACTGGCCTACAAAGAGATCAAAAATTTGATTTCTGAGAAGCGTACCGATAGAGAAATTCGTCTCAAGCAGGTTGCTGATTTATTGCAAACGCACCTAGATGACGAGGGGATCAGCTGTGTTGAAATTAGCAGCCGCCCTAAGCATCTTTACAGCATCTATCGCAAGATGCAGCGCCAGCAGAAGGACTTCCACCAGATCTACGATATTGCAGCCATACGCATAATCGTTGGTACCAAGGTGGAATGTTATCGAGCGTTGGCCGTCGTTCACGATAGTTTTAAGCCGATTCCTGGACGATTCAAAGACTACATTGGTCTGCCAAAAGCTAACCGCTATCAGTCACTCCACACAGCGGTCATTGGTGCCCAAGGTCGTCCTATTGAGGTGCAGATTCGGACGATGGAGATGCACCGCGTTGCCGAGTATGGAATCGCCGCCCATTGGAAATATAAAGAGACTGGTAACAGTAATACCAAGGTCAATGCCGAGGATGAGAAATTTACCTGGCTGCGCCAGTTACTGGAATGGCAGAGCGAACTCAAAGATGCCCAAGAGTATCTAAGCGACGTTAAAGACAATCTCTTTGATGAGGAAGTCTATGTGTTTAGTCCTAGGGGGGATGTGTTTTCCCTTAGCCAGGGAGCGACCCCTGTGGACTTTGCCTATCGCATCCATACAGAAGTTGGGAATCACTGTGCAGGTGCCAAGGTTAATGACCGCATTGTGACGCTTGATACGCAGCTTGAGAATGGCGATATTGTTGAAATTATGACCAGTAAGAATAGTCATCCAAGCTTGGACTGGCTAAACTTTGTCGTATCTGCTGGTGCTCGTAGTCGTATTCGTCATTGGTATAAGCAGTCTCACCACGATGAAAATATGGCTCGTGGCCATGCCATGTTGGAAAAGGTGATGGGGAGAGACGGTTTAGACTCGCTGCTAAAATCTGCTCCGGCTCAAGACGCGGCCCAACGTAGCAACTATCCCTGTGTGGAAGATATGTTGGCGGCCTTGGGGTATGGCGAAATTACCTTGAACTCGGTGGTTAACCGCTTGCAGGAAGCTACTAAAGAATTGCAACCGATCGAGGAGATAGACGATGAGGCCCTGGCCGAACAGATAAATGAAGGGGCCGTGGTTCGGACGCGTTGGGGCGGAGATGCTGAGAATGACGATTCTGGCAGTTCGATTATCGGTGTTGAGGGTCTGTTGCACCACATTGCTGGCTGCTGCAATCCGCTTCCAGGTGAATCTATCCTGGGTGCAGTGTCCCTGGGCGCTCGTGGGATTGCCATCCATCGTCAGGGATGTCCCAACGTGGCGTCGGTGCCGGGAGATCGCCTGATTCCCGTCCGTTGGAACTCGACGGATGCTCTGGCGGGGCGCGCCCCCACCTATCCGGTAATGCTCAAGCTGGAGGTGATTGACCGTGTGGGGGTATTAAAAGATATTTTGAGTCACCTATCAGATCTGAAAATTAATGTGCATCGGGCAACGGTGACGACATTTCCAGATCAGATTGCTGAGATTGATTTGGGGATTGATGTCAAAGACCATTCCCATTTTGAGCGCACCGTTAAAAAATTACGGAAGATGACCGATTTGCTCAAGCTCAAGCGCATTAGCCAGATGGATTAGACGGGAATATACGTACGGGAATATATGCAGGAACGTTCCACGGAACGTCCCTACGTGGGTTGGCGCAACGCCCCTACACGGATTGATGCAAAATTAGGCGGTTGCCGCTGGGATCATAAGCGTAGATTTCCTGTCCATGGCTGGCATGGATAACGTTCCCTGGCGGCGGATAGCCCAGGTCTGTAAGGGTTGCGATCGCACCCTCCAAATCCTCCACTTCCAAACACAGGCTCATGCTGGCCGCTGACCCAAAGAACTCCTGAGGGTGGCCGGGTTTAAATAGGGCCAGCTTTAGACCCGGTAGCGCAAACTCGGCATACCGTTCAGGCACATAGGGCTGGGGCTCTTGCTCCAGCAAACCCTGGTAAAACGTCACCAGCGCAGATAAATTTTCACTCGCTAAGGTGACGTATGCGGTCTGAATTGTATATTTGCTTGGCATTACTGACTTTAAACACGTCTGGCGCTTCCATGAACAGACGCTACATGCAGCGTCTGCCATAACTAACCATTACTATTTTCCAATACAAAATCGACTGAAAATCTCATCTAGCATGGATTCGGTCATGTCTTCCCCCGTTACTTCCCCTAGGGCCCGAATTGCATCTCGCAGATCAATGGTCCAAAAATCTAGGGGCAGCGCGTCTGCCATGGTTACCTGCACCTGTTTTAGCGAACTGCGGGCACGGGTGAGGGCGGCGGCCTGGCGCTGATTGATGGCCAAGTCTGTATTAGCCGCTGTTACACCCGCTTGCACAGTGCCTAGGATGGCGTTTTCTAACGCATCGATGCCTTTACCCTGGGCGGCGGCTGTCTTGACCACGGGCACATCGGTAATCGGCAGATTTGCCCGTGGACCCAAATCTATTTTATTTAGCACTAAGATATGGGGCTTATGTTTAATGCTGCGGTAGAGCGTTTCTTCGATGTCGGTCCAGCCTAGAGTGCTATCTATGGTCAGCAGCACGACATCGGCCTCTTGGGCAGCGGTTTGGGAGCGCTCAATCCCCATTTTCTCTACTTGATCTGTCGCGTCTCGAATGCCTGCCGTATCCAGAACCTGGACTGGAATGCCACCAACTACCAGCTGAGATTCCACCACATCGCGAGTGGTGCCGGGTAGCGCGGTGACAATGGCGCGATCGCAACGGCTCCAAGCATTGAGCAAACTAGACTTGCCCACATTGGGCTGGCCAATAATCGCTACCTTGAGACCGGCACGTAGCAGTTCGCCTTGGTGCGCCGTCGCTAAAATTTGATCCACGTCAGTCAGAATTCCCCCGAGCTGATGGCGCACACTGTCTTCGTCCAAAGGGGGCAGATCGTCTGCAAAGTCAATCCGGGCCTCTACGTCTGCCAGCACATCCAAACAGCGGCTGCGACAATGGCGGATGACGGTAGTCAGCTTGCCTCGAATCCCGGCTAAGGCAGCCTGGGCGGCCTGGGGTGATTGGGCGCCGACCAAATCGGTAATGCCTTCTGCCTGGGTCAGATCTAGACGACCATTCAGAAACGCTCGTAGGGTAAACTCCCCCGGTTCTGCCAGACGGGCTCCCTGGGCAAGACACAGCTGTAGCACCTGCTGAACTACCATGATGCCGCCGTGGCAGTGAAATTCCACCACATCTTCGCGGGTGTAGGAACGGGGAGACCGCATTAACAGTAGCAGTGCTTCATCAATGGTTTGCTGGCTGTCAGGATGGGTAATGTAACCATAGAGAATGCGATGGCTTTCCCATGGTCCTGGACTCTGAAATAGCCGCTGGGCGATGGTAACGGCGGTGGCTCCTGACAGACGCACAATGCCGACGCTACCCTGCTGCGGCACAATCGCAGTTGCGATCGCAGCAATGGTTTCTCCCTGGGCAATGGTTTTTTCTATCTTGACCACGCACTCTCCCTTTAACCTCTACTCATCTATCTCAGCCTGTAACAGCTCTATGCCGCTTGGACCGCAGGAACATTAGGAATCATCACCGTTGCCTCTGTTGTCATAATAAATTTTAGTGGGCGATTGCTTGCCCCCACGAGTCTGCCGGGCGGCGGCTCTGTATACCCATAAGGAATCAAATCGTGGTGGCTCCAAAAGGTCCTTCTGATGACAACCAACTCGGCGCAGCCGGTCAGCGCTTGCCAAAGCGTTTGCCTCGCAAACGATCTAACGTTCGGCGTTGGGCCAAATACATCTATATTCGCTTTATTCGCTTGCGTAGCCACCCCCAGGCCATTGCTAGAGGCTTGGCCGCTGGGGTGTTTGCCGGTAGCTATCCCCTGTTTGGATTGCAGACGATTATTGGCGTTGCGATCGCGGCAGCTGTCCGAGGGAATAAACTCGTCGCCGCAGCCGGTACTTGGATTAGCAATCCACTGACCTACGTTCCTATCTATGCCTTTAACTATCAAATTGGCCGCAGACTACTAGGCCAATCTACTGCTACTAGTCTTACCAATCGTTCCCCCCAAGAATGGATGAGCCTTGGCTTTGATATTACCCTCGCATTAATGATCGGTAGTACCTTTGTGGGCCTGACCCTAGCCATTATCAGTTATTACGGCTGTCTCCATTGGGCATACCGTGTCAAGTCCAATCGTATTAATCGGTAATGCCCAAGCTTTGGCTGGGATAAAAAACCGATAAGATAGGGAAAATCATCCTAAAGCTACATAAACCTTATTTGTGCAGGAGTTTTTGTTTAGAGAAAGCGACATCTTTGACATCTTTATCGCTGAGATGTCGTTTACCTATGTCGTTTACCCATAGCCTCATCCCGTTACTAGGGATACTTTATTTATGGGTAAAAAGTGATCAAATGTAACTGTAAATTCGACATTACTTTTGACAACCCTAGACAATATAGATTAGGGTTCGTTTATTAGTACTAGTCAATATTGCTAGTACTAATCGCTTGCAGGCTTCTACTTTTCATCTACGCAGCTAGCTGGGCAACTCTGGCAGCTTTCCCGAAATTCGTTTTCCACTTTTCACAGTGAAATGTTCCCCAACACTGCTTGCCACACCATAAAGTACCGTATCAGCTGCCAACGTAGCGCCCATAAATCTACCCGTCTAACGTTTCGAGAAACTGCACCCCGTAATCAAGATCGCCTTAAGCCATATCTGTATGCGGCTAACTACACAGTGAGAAATGTGGATGAGGCCTATCAGCTTTTACGCGAATACCTCTATACCAATGGTGTTACAGCGGTCGAAGAGTTAACCTTTCCCAGTCGAGGAAAAATTGAAGTCATGCCTGGCGCTGCCTGGTGTGGCGTGCAAGCTAATATTCAAGTCGATGGCGACATAGCTGACAAGGACGCTGACAGGAAAAAGCGTCTAGCGAGCTAGTCTGGCTGCAACTACTAGAATTGCTCATCTTCGTAGTTTCCTGCCATGGGAGCTGCATTGTCACGCTTAGAACCCAACAAATCAAGGCGCTCTACTCGGATAACGGGGCTAGAGCGCTGTGCGCCTGTTGTCCGGTCTTGCCAACTATCCAGCTTTAGCGAGCCCACTATTCCCACTAAGCTACCCTTGCGCACATAGTTTGCCGCCACCTCAGCATTCCGACCCCACAGCTCCAAATTAAACCAATCAGGCTGTTCGCTATTTCGAGTCCGTCGATTGACAGCAATCGTGAACTTACAAAGCACGTTACCTGACTCGAAGTAGCGAACTTCAGGATCTCGACCTGCCCGACCTACAAGATTGACAACATTTAGACTCATCGCTCTTTTGCTAACAACTGCGTTAACTACTTTAGTATGCGAGACATAAGCTGCCGTCTAGAATTATCCTTAATAGTCACCGTAGGCATCCGTCCCTGGGCAGCGTTATTCGAATTTCAGACCGTGTAACCTTGGAGTATGGTAGGTAACGAGGTTACATAATGCCAACCCTGAACTACTGGACTGTCAGACTAATCGTATTAGGATGGAATGCCCGAGTTCAGTAGAGTAGTAACTTATGCCAAGAAACCGATCTGCTGTTCCCCTCTTGCCGTTTTAATCAATGCACTGATTTGCCGGTTCATAACTACGGACTGGACGTGCAGATATAAAACGTAATAGAATCCACACCGGTCTGCAAACCGTCCATTTGTTTTTTACAGCTCGTTTGGGAGCACGTCTAACAGTGAGTTTACTCGATCGCTTTTCCTTCTCCCGTGACATGGGCATAGACCTTGGCACTGCAAATACCCTGGTCTATGTCTCGGGTAAAGGCGTTGTCCTGCAAGAGCCCTCCGTTGTGGCCAGGGATAAGGACGGCAAGCCCCTGGCTGTAGGAGAAGAGGCCAAGCGCATGCTCGGACGTACTCCCGGCAATATCACTGCTCTGCGCCCCCTGAGGGACGGTGTGATTGCTGATTTTGATACAGCTGAGCTGATGCTCAAGCACTTTATTAAGCGTGTGCACGAGGGACGGGCGCTAGGAATGCCCCGTATCGTCATTGGTATCCCCAGTGGTGTCACTGGTGTAGAACGTCGAGCTGTGATGGATGCCGCCCTGCAGGCCGGAGCGAGGATGGTCTATCTGATCGATGAGCCGGTTGCTGCGGCCATTGGTGCCGGGCTGCCGGTAGCTGAGCCGACGGGCAACATGATTATCGATATTGGCGGAGGAACCACTGAGGTTGCTGTCCTAAGTTTGCAGGGAACTGTTTTAAGTGAGTCGGTTCGCGTGGCTGGTGATGAGCTGAGTGATTCGATTTCCCAGTACATGAAAAAAGTTCACAACTTGGTCATTGGTGAACGCACTGCCGAAGAAATCAAGATCAATATCGGCTCAGCCTACCCCAGCCCCAACGACGGTGAAATTGTTTTAGATGTGCGTGGATTGCACTTACTGTCTGGTTTGCCTAGAACCGTCACCGTAAAAAGTGCAGAAATTCGCGAAAGTATGGCAGAGCCACTATCTGTAATTGTTGAGGCTGTCAAACGAACCTTGGAAAGAACACCTCCTGAGTTGGCAGCTGATATTATTGATAGGGGTATTATGCTGGCAGGTGGCGGAGCGTTGCTCAAAGGCTTGGATACCTTAATTAGCCATGAGACCGGCATTGTAGTCCACGTTGCGGCTGATCCCCTCAGTTGCGTTGTGTTGGGCACTGGACGAGTGCTTGAAAACTTCAGCCAAATGGAGCGTGTATTTAGCGCCCGTTCCCGAGATCTGTAGAGGTTCTGCAGGCCATGGATGATCATTTCTGCAAATTATAAATATGTTTGCACTGAGACGCTGGTGGGATAGATATGCAACAAGGGCAGGGATAGCGACCCTTGTCATTGGTCTAGCTTGGGCAATGCGTCAGAGCCAGGGAGCCGTGATTTATGAAATTTACCAGGTGATAACCTCTCCGCTTCAGCCTGGCCTTACCCAAGCAGAACGCCTAGAGAATGCTTATGTTCTAGAGCTGCAGCAGCGAGTTATTGAATTAGAAAGTCAAAACCAAAGCCTGCGAGATAACATTAACTATGCTGACAGTCAGGGAACAGTAACGATTGCTGCGGTTATTGGTCGTAGTGCCGATAACTGGTGGCAGCAAATTACAGTAAACAAAGGCAGTTCACAGGGAGTCACTGAGGGCGATATGGCCACTGGCCCAGGTGGTTTGGTGGGCCGAGTCATGAGTGTCTCTCCTAATACTAGTCAAATATTGCTCATTACCGATCCGACTAGTCAGATGGGGGTAAAGGTTAGCCGTAGTCGTGCCCTAGGTGTGGTACGTGGCAATGTTGATGGCCGCGTGGTGATGCAATTTTTTGAGACTACACCTGATGTGAAACCAGGGGATGTAATCGTCACATCGTCCTATAGCCGATTATTTCCCCAGGGTGTACCGGTTGGACGAATTGAAAGTATGGACTTGAAAAAAAGTCCTGCCCCTGAGGCCGTTATTCAGCTATCGTCTCCTCTGAATATTCTGGAGTGGGTCACTATCCATCCATTTGAGGCAAAAACGGATGTTAACGCCCCTCCTGCAGAGATAGTGGATGACGCATCTGCGCCATAGCCCTGGTTCTTATGACTGCATCTAAAGGAAAGACACAGCTTTCCGACTTTCAAAAAACGTGCCTTAACATCGCTATCGTGGTGGGGTCAGGGTTGGTGTGCTTGCTCCTATCCCCCATGCGATTTCCTGGGATTGAGCTGTTGGGGGTGACTCCCAATTGGTTGCTCATATGGGTTGTCATCTGGAGTATTCACCATCCGATTGTGGATGGGGCGATTGCAGGTATCGTCCTGGGACTATTGCAGGATGGATTAACAGGGCCGTTTCCTACCCATGCCCTGAGCCTTATGGTGGTTGGCCTGTTGACCGCCCGTCTACAGCGTCAGCGTATCATTCAAGAAAATGTTGTTCTGGTTGCATTTATAGTCTTTGGTATGGCTGTCGTGGGTGCCACGGTCATGGCGCTGCAAATGAGTTTTCGTCATTTGCTATGGACGAGCTCTCCGTATCTTAGTCTCTGGCAAATTTGGCGTACCCATCAGCGGGTTGCCCTGAGTTCAGCTATCTTAAGCAGTCTTTGGACGCCGGCTCTGTACTATCCTCTTCATCGTTGGTGGAAAGGGTAGTAATAGAGTTACTGCTGGTGTGTCAGCAGCCTTAATTTCAGCGATTTTGGTGGATGGCATCCATTTAAATCAATTGATGTCTGGATGATGCCTGTGAATTGACCATGGCAGCTAAGCTGCCTGGAGCGCTTGGGTCATGTTGCGACTTTGGACCGCCTTTAACAGTGTCGGCTCGATCTCTGTCGGTTGGTAGCGCTTTAAAAAATCATGGCTACGAATGCCATTGGTCAGGGCAATCGTGATAATGCCTGCTTGCTGTCCTGCAATAATATCGGCCTCAGTATCGCCAATCATACAGGTGGGTGATGTTTGATAACCTTGGGCTTTCTGGGCGTCGATAGCCCGTTCTAAGAGCGCCACTTTTTGCTCTGCTCGATTTAGGTGGGCTGCGTTAATATCTGATGCCCCAAAGATTTCGTCAATGTATTGGCTAAGGTCGTTGGCCTGTAAGAATGCCTGTACCTGACGGGGATGGCGTAGAGTGACCAACACTAACCGTATGCCCATGCGTTTGAGCTGATGGATAGCTATGTCAGCGCCGGGTTGCAGGGTATCCCACTGCAACAGATGGGGATGGTTGACAATACGTTGAACTTGTTGAAGCAGGCTATCTACCAAGTTTGCCGGTACACCGGAGCGAATGGCGATATCGGTATCTGCTACTCGATTGCGCTTCATCCACCAAAACTGATTTTTTGAAAGGATTTGCAGCGGTAAGGCCTCAGAATGGTGTTTTTGATGGCTGGCCTGTAGCGTTGAAAGCCCGAGCCGATAGGTGCGATAGTAGCGTTCCGAAACGTCCACAATTGGACCATCAAAATCACAGAACAATACCTGCTGAGAAGGCATTTGCAATGAGGTCATCTGATTAATACTTCGTGGCATAAAGGGACTTGGGATAGTTAGATTCCGGCATCGTCTCTATGAAGGATTGCTAGCCCACTTAATGTTTCTTTACCTTATCAAGACAACCCGGAATCTGCACAATCGCGTCAAAAGAAAATAAAGTGTAACAATCTCTGGATTGCTTGTGGGATGACTCTTGTGACCAGAGAATAACTAAAGTCAGCTATGCTCTGATTTAACCCTGATTGAATAGTTTTATCAATTTAGGCTACCCAGCATCTCGGTCTAATATCAGGGTTACTGGACCATCATTTTCGATAGAGACGTGCATGTGAGCGCCAAAACGTCCCGTCTCTACCTGTAGCCCACTTTTCAGTAGCTTAGTTACAAATGTTTCGTACAGTTTAATGGCCTGATTGGGTTGGGCTGCTCGGCCAAATGAAGGGCGTCGTCCCTTACGACAATCACCATAGAGCGTAAACTGGCTAATCACCAATAGGGCACCCTGACTATCTTGCACTGACAGGTCGAATCGACCTGTGTCTGTGTCTGGGAAGAGTCTTAACCCTAGGCACTTTTTTGCCATCCAATCGATTTCCGATATCGTATCGGTTTCTGCGATCCCCACTAGCAGGGTAAGGCCACGACCAATACGGCCCACCACCTCATTGTCGATGATGACTTGGGAGGTGGTGACCCGTTGAATAACAACGCGCACTAGCTACCAAAACCTTGGCTACGACTCTTCTTCGGCTCTAGGCAAAAGCATTTTTCGATTTCGGCTTCCAAGGACTCATGATCGAGATTTTGCCCAATCAGCACCAGTTGAGTTTTGTGGGGACGGCCGTTCCAGTCTTCATCCTCTAGGGAGAAGCGTTTACCGCTGAGGTGAAAGATATGACGCTTTTCGCTTTCGTCGAACCACAAAATTCCCTTGGCCCTAAATACGTTGTCAGGGAGCTTATTATCCAAGAAATGTTGAAACTTTCGAATAGCTAAAGGCTGATCTCGAGCAATAGAGATAGATGTGAAACCGTCTACGTCTAAATGGGAGTGGCCATGGTGGTGGTGATCGTGCTCTCCATGATGGTGCTCGTGATGGTCGTGCTCTCCATGGGCATGCTCGTGGTGGTCGTGCTCTCCATGGGCATGCTCTGTGGCTTCATGATCATGGTCGCAATGACTATGATCGTGGTCAAAATCAGAGTGATCGTGATGGTCATGGGCGTCTTTTTCGGCCATATCAAAATACTTGTCAGACTCAAACAGACCCACGCTCAAAATCAGTGGCAGAGGTACCTGGGACTGGGTCGTTCGCAAAATGCGAGCCCCTTCTTTGATGTCACGAACTTTTAATTCCAACCGGTCTACATCTCCGGCATCCACCAAATCTGTTTTGTTCAGCAAGATGATATCGCCGTAGGCAATCTGATTGTGGGCGGCTTGGCTATTGAACAAATCAACACTGTAGTTCTCTGAATCTACTAGTGTCACAATGGAGTCTAACCGAGTGAGATCCCTGAGTTCGGTCCCTAAAAAAGTCAGTGCTACCGGTAGGGGATCGGCTAGACCAGTCGTTTCTACGACTAAGTAGTCGATCTTATCCTTGCGTTCTAGAACCTTGTAGACTGCCTCTAGTAAGTCGTTGTTGATGGTGCAGCAAATACAGCCATTGCTGAGCTCGACCATGGTGTCATCGCCCATGGTGACGAGTAAGTCATTATCAATGCCGATTTCACCAAACTCATTCACCAATACCGCTGTTTTCAGACCCTCTTGGTTAGTCAAGATGTGATTGAGCAGGGTGGTTTTACCGCTGCCCAAAAAGCCGGTAATGATGGTTACGGGCAACCCGTGTTTGGAGTCATCCATCCGTTTGGTGGGAGCTGATATCGCCGCAGTCATAGGGATTTCTGGAGGATTAATGATGGGTTCACTGTTAAGCCCTATTATCTCGTATTTATCAGAACTTGTGGTTTAGGCTTCACCGAAGTAAAGATTTGCCTGGGATAGGGGTTTGGCTCATCCTCGGTTTTTAACCGTCATGACTTCAACAATGGTGAGGGCGCGATCGCTAGGAATTTCTAAGATACGGTGAAGATCGTCCAGAAATGCCTGTTCTTGAGGGGTGACATTACCGTCAGCTAAGACTAAATCGGTGGCAAGGGCGAAGGCGGTGGGTTTTAGTTCAATGGGTAGGACGGTATTGGCGGCCTCGACTAATCTGCTGGGACCATGTTGCTGCAATTGCTGCAGCAGGCTATCTTTCATGCGGTTTACCATCTCGGTCGAGTAGCTTTTGAAGAGTCGCATCCGGCTTAGCAACATGTCCATTTCACGACCTTCTTGATCGGAAAGGTAGCCGTCTGCTGCGATCGCAACTAAACAAATTGCCGCCAGTGCTTCTGCCGGATTGAGGGACAGCGACTCTGGCGACGGGTCAAAAACCTTGTCAAATAGACCCATAACACCCCAGAAAATAAGACTTGATGCCGGATACCCCATAGCGTTTTCAGATTAGCAGAGCGCTTTGAGGAAAACGGCTCATCTGGTCCACAGCCAACGAATGGGTTCGTCGGATATCGCAGTCCAGACTGCCAGACTTATTGTGAAACATGATGGACATAAACAAAAAGGGGAAGCTACATTAGCTTCCCCTTTCATGACCTTAGCCACAGATCTTAGCGACCAAGTATATAAAAGCGCGTAAAACTGTTGTCAGCCCCTAGGCCATCTGACGCATTTCATCTTCAAGCTGCTGCAACAAGTTGATATTTCCCTGCTCACGGGCCACCGCAATGCGATGGTCTAAGGAGCGCTGGATACTCTGACTATGGCTGCGGGCAGACTCACGCAGTAACTGGCGACGCTCATCCATCAAAGGTGTAAGTTCTGCCAGCTTGCGCTGAAATGCTGAAAATACAGACTTAAATGGAGTCTGTTCAACGGTTTGTCGCTGGCCATGGCGATTGGTTTGGTAAGCCGTGCCGCGATAAACTAATTCTGCTTGAGGCTGGGGAAAGGGGACATGGCGCACGTAGCTGTAGTGATGACTGCGGCCACGATAGTTGCATAGAATGTCGCTTTCAGAAACCTCTAACATAGGCGGGTTGTGGTCGTAATCGACACCACGGTAAGTAAGTTTCATAAGTGTGTCTCCTCCTGAATGAGCACTACTAATAAGGATTAGTGCGTTCCTTCGAGCAGCCTGAACAACCTATGAAAAAATAGATGTGCGAGCTACTCTACTTCCGTCTCATCGCTCCTGAAAGAGCGAAGCTTGGAGATGAACGAGGATGTGTTCTGTATCTATTTTTACCGTTTTACGCCAAGGTTAGCAACTCCTGATATTTATCATCAGAAACTCTGAACAGTCTATCTATGAAGGGGTTTCCGGCTTTTAGCCTGTTTTTAGGGATGAAATTGTGTCAAAACTTCATGACCTTTTGGAGCGGTTGGTGTTTGCAATTCAATTTGTCGACTATGGCTGAAACGCTTTGAATACAGTTGATGGGTGGTTGCTTCTAGTGACGTTACTGCGCATCGTTTCCTCCTGATGGTCTATGCTAGAAAACAATAAATTAGCAAAAGTTAATATTTGACTTGCTGTTTTTGGTATGTCTATGAAATGCACCATCAATCGTCGAGCCCAGTTTTCCGCCAGTCATCGTTACCACTTGCCTGAGCTGAGTGACGACGAGAACCAGGCTAAGTTTGGTCTGTGTACCCGTGCTCCAGGCCATGGTCACAACTATGAGTTGTTTGTCTCCATGGAAGGTGATCTCGATGAGTACGGCATGGTGTTAAACCTGTCCGATGTCAAAAAAGTTATCAAGCGTGAAGTGACCAGCCAGCTGGACTTTTCTTACCTGAATGATGTTTGGCCCGAGTTCCAAATTGATCGCCCTGAGGCAGGGTTAACCACAACCGAGAATATTGCCCGAGTAATTTGGCAGCGTCTGGCCCCACACTTGCCAATTACCAACGTCCAGCTATTTGAAACCTCTACCCTCTGGGCCGATTACCAAGGAAACGACATGGAAGCTTATCTATCTATTTCTACCCATTTCAGTGCTGCCCACCGTTTGGCGTTGCCGACATTAACGCTGGAGGAAAACAGTGAAATTTATGGGCTTTGTGCTCGAGTTAATGGCCATGGTCATAACTATCACCTTGAAGTGACTATCAAGGGTGAAATGGACCCACGTACCGGCATGATTGCTGACCTAGTGGAGTTTCAGAATGCGGTTAATATCCATGTGGTCAAACCCTTTGACCACACATTTTTGAACAAAGATATTCCTCACTTCGCTGACGTTGTGCCTACGGCTGAGAATATTGCTGTGCATATTCGTGATCTGCTGCGTGAGCCCATTAAAGAAATTGGGGCCAGTTTGCACAAAGTGAAACTGATCGAGAGCCCCAATAATTCTGCTGAGGTTTACTGCGAGGACATGTCTGCTCCCGTAGCATCTCTAGCAGAAGAAACTCCTGAGCTAGCAGCGGTGTAGCCTAGAAAAAATTGTCTGCTAGTGCTTCAAGGCTGATTACTAGCAGACGGGAAACCTGGGCCTTTGCCCCTGAGTTACTGTTGTATGTTCATTGGGATAGCCACCCGCTTACGCAGGGACTGGGCCCGTCTCTTAGCCGTGATGTTGTCAGGCTCAACTTTTAGGGCCTGCTCGTAGCTTTCTAAGGCTTGGACGGTCAGCTGTTTCTTTTCGTAGCTATGGCCCAGGTTGTTGAGCGCGGTGACATAGCCCGGTGTGATTTTTAGGGCAGATTTGTATTGGCGAATGGCGAGGTCAAACTGGCCCTGGGCAAAGTAGGAATAGCCGAGGGCGTTGTAAATCAGCGGTGCATTTTCAGCTTCTTCCTCATCCGTGAGGGCTTTCAGGGCCTGCTGCATGTAGAGAGCCGACTGAGAAAAGAGCTTTTTGTCTAGGAGTAAACTGCCTAGCTCGTAATATTCTTGGGCGGTTCCTTTCTCTTTGGTGAGCTTATTTTGTAAGCGACCTAGGGTCGTCTCAATGCGGCGAGTCTTGAATACCTGGCGAATGATGAAAAAGGCTGACAGCCCCAGCAGGGCTAGCAGAATGCCAAGGTATGTCAAAAACAGGGTGCTATTTTCCATGAACTCGCTTAATCGGTTAGTGCGTGCAGTGGTCTGGAATATTCTCCCATGGTAGCTACTGTAACCCCCAGTGGGCAGCCCGATCTTGTAACCAACCTTCGTCATCCCATCGGCGAAGGGCATCATTGATGGCTCGTCGCAGGTCGCTATATTGCGTCCCCTTGGGGATTGCGATCGCAACCGGCTCTACGGAAATAACCTCGTCCAGCAGCTGGTAGCGACTATCCTGCTGCTGCCAGCCCGTCAGCAACGATACATCCCCAGCAAAGGCATCTACCCGACCGCTGTTGAGTTCGGCAATCGCATCTCCATAGGAGGAAACCATGGTTATATCAGCCTCAGGTAGCTGATAGCGGACATGGGCCAGGGTACTGGAATCTTTAAGCACCGCAATCTGCTGAAGATCGTTGAGACTGCTGACCTGGGTCGATGTGGTGATAAATCCAGTGCCATCTAAATAGTAGGGCAGGCTAAAGCTGGTAATGCGTTGACGCTGAGCGGTAACGGTGACGGATGCGATCGCAATATCCACATCGCCATTAATCACCACATTGACTCGCTCCACATTACTCACCGGACGCAAGTCTACAGCCGTCTCATCGCCAAGCAGTTCTAGCGCCAGACGACGGGCAATATCAATTTCAAAGCCGCTGAGCTCGCCTGTAACGTCGCGATAGCCCAGGGGATACCAATTGTCTTTGACCGCCACAATTAGCCGACCTCGGGCTTCAATGTCGGTTAATTCTGCAGCATCAGCAATTGGGGGCACAGTAACCTGTGCCCCCAACAATAAACCTATGCTCAACAAATATCGCCACATGTGGCGATATTAGCCTTTCTTACCCGCTAACTCAACCACCTTGGTAAAGGTGCCTGGATCTAGCACGGCCATTTGAGCCAGCATTTTACGATTGATCTCGATATTTGCTGTTTTCAGATCGCCAATCAACCGGCTGTAGGTAGTGCCGTTGAGACGAGCTGCTGCATTAATACGAGTAATCCACAATCGGCGGAAATCACGCTTCCGATTGCGACGGTCACGATAGGCATACCGCAGGGCCTTCATTACCTGCTGATTTGCCGTTCTGAAGAGTTTAGAGTGGGAGCCCCGGTACCCTTTTGCAAGCTTGAGAATTTTCTTGCGGCGCTTGCGAGCTACGTTGCCGCGTTTTACACGTGCCATATCAGATTGCTATTTAGCTAGAAAATCAATTGAACGGTTGTAGGAACGTTGCATGCAATGTTCCTACAAATAAGGCATCATTCCTTCAATGTTGGGCACATCAGCATCTACCACAACAGCTTTCTGTGATAGACGATTCTTGCGGCCAGCTGACTTATGCTGTAGCAAATGATTCTTAAACGCCTTACGACGCATAATCTTGCCACTTCCGCTGCGGCGGAAACGCTTAGCAGCTGCCCGGCGAGTCTTAAGCTTGGGCATAGTTCTACGTTTAAGTATTTAAACGTCTTACAACGGTTTTTCACACGGCTTCCTAGTCTACTACGTCTGTAGTGCTTGCTTCAATAGCCCAGCTATAAATCATCTGATAGTAGCGATAGGGTTTTGGCGATTACAGTAGAGTCAACCCATATTGAGGAGCAGGAAATCACCCATGCAGTTAGTGGTTTTAGGTGGCCCAGGGTCAGGCAAAGGCACCCAATCTAAAAAGCTCAGCGCTCATTTTGGGATTCCATGGATTTCCACGGGGGATGTGCTGAGGGCCGAGATCGCCGCTGACTCAGCCCTAGGGCAGCAGGTCTCAGAAACCTTGGCTCGGGGGGAACTTGTCCCTGATAACCTGATGATCGATTTTATTAAGGCTCGTTTACAGCAGCCCGATACTGCCCAGGGCTGGATTTTAGACGGCTATCCCCGTACCGCATTCCAAGCTGAAGAACTGGATTTCTTTTTAGAGACTCTAAATCGTCAGGTCAACTATGTAATTTGGCTAGAGCTTCCCGCCCACTCTCTAATCGAACGTTCTGAAAACCGAGGGGCAATTGACGATAATCCTGAAGCACTGCGCCGCCGCATTGAGACTTTGGCGGCGACCACCATGCCCATGCTCGAATACTATGACTATCGTCAACGGCTGCTGCGGGTTGATGGCGACCAAACTCCTGATGATGTGAAGCGGGATATTCTGTCGGGCATTGGTTAACCTTGACTAATCTTGGCGGTCATCTTGGCGGGCCTACGCCAGATGAAATGGGAGATTGTCGATCCGATTCTTTACCATTGTGTGGCCCCAACCTCTGGCACAATAGCCCTGAATTGATTTTGTCTAAGAAAGACCTATGACTCTCCACCCCAACCTTCATACGGCCTTTGCCCAGGGCCATGCACTCAAAATTATTAGTGGTTTGACTAACTTTGATCTGACCAATGTTTTGGCTGTGGCCAAGGCGGCTCAGCAGGGTGGCGCCACGTTTGTAGATATTGCGGCCGATGCTGACCTTGTGCGACAGGTAAGCCAGCACATTAGTCTACCTATTTGTGTCTCAGCAATTGATCCCGAGGCCTTTCTGGCGCCTGTGGCTGCCGGTGCCACGTTGATTGAAATCGGTAATTTTGATGCATTTTATGCCCAGGGACTGAGGTTTGAGGCCAAGGATGTGCTGACCTTAACCCAGCGCACCCGTGAGCTATTGCCCCATATTATGCTGTCGGTGACCGTACCCCACACGCTGCCTCTAAATGAGCAGGTGCAGCTGGCCGAAGACCTGGTGGCCATGGGGGCAGACATTATCCAAACAGAGGGGGGCACCAGCACCCAGCCAGTTCACCCTGGAACCCTGGGGTTAATTGAAAAGGCCACATCTACCCTGGCCGCTGCCCATGCGATTTCACGAGCTGTGCGGATTCCGGTGCTCTGTGCCTCTGGCATTTCAGATGTGACCGCCCCCATGGCGATCGCAGCGGGCGCAGCGGGCGTTGGTGTTGGGTCTGCTGTGAATAAGTTAAAGAGCGAAATTGCTATGATTGCGGCTGTTCGCCGTCTGCATGAAGCGTTGCAGACGGTGACCCGTTCGGCCGAAAAAGTGTAGCGCTGTATCTGACTTGAGAGCTAGAAAGGCTACAAACATGGTCTTTCTAGTTCTATCGATTTAGAGCAACCATTTTGATGGTTCATATGAGTAACTATGGGCAAACCACGGATTCGACCCATTGCCCTGGGCTTAATTCGTCACCAGGGGCATATTTTTGTTAGTCAAGGTAACGACACGGTTAAAGACCAGGTGTTTTACCGTTTTTTAGGGGGTGGCATTGACTTTGGTGAGACTAGCGTCGATGCCCTAAAGCGAGAATTTCAAGAAGAAATCCAGGCAGAATTGACCAATATTGAATATTTAACCTGCTTAGATAATATTTTTACGTGTAACGGTAAACCTGGGCACGAGCTGATTCAGTTGTTTCGGTGCGATTTTGTCAGCCCTAAATTCTATGATTTGGACCGGACCTATACCCTGATTGAAGGTAAGCGTAAGTGTGATGCGATTTGGATCCCCACGACCCAGGTGCGCTCAGCTCAGCTAAACCTGGTGCCTGAGGCCTGTCATCGTTATATCTATGACTAATAGCCTGGTTCAGGCTGCGTTACATGGCCTGCTGTAGCAAGGTTGCGATCGCACGATTTCCCTGGGCTCGAGCCAAGCTTAAAACACTGATGCCGCGCTCGCTTATGCGTGGATTAGCCCCATAGTTTAAAAGCAGTCTGACGAGTTCAGTATTGCCCACTTCCACGGCCCGGTATAGCGGAGATGCCTGATTTGGGTTCGCATCACCTTCTAGCAATAGTCGCGCAATGGGGATGTTGCCAGACTCGACGGCTTTGTAGAGGGGGGTGATACCGGCGACCTGGGCATTGGTATTGGCACCGCCCTGTAACAGCAGTCTAACGATGGCAATGTTGCCCATTTCGGTGGCTCGGTACAGGAGTGGAACGCCATAGTTAGTGCGCCGATCGGGGGAGGCCCCAGCGTTGATCAAAATACGTACTAGCTCCAGACTGCCCATGTCGACCGCTCGACCCAGGGCCGTTTGTCCGCCAGCGCTGACCACATCCACATCGGCCCCTCGGTCCACCAAAAGCTGAACCATGGCTCGATTGCCCTGTTCGGTTGCGATCGCAACCGGGTAGCCGACATAGCGATTGCCTGTATCTACACTTGCCCCCTGGTCTAGGAAGAGTTTGGCCTGTTGAATATCACCGGCATGGACAGCGTCCAGGAGCTGCTGATCTAACGATGGCAAGCCAGCCGCTTGTAAGGAGCCCACTTGTTCCATGGACTCAGACAGGGCTAATGCCAGCTTGGCCGACTGGGTTTTGATAAGGCTAGGGTTATTGAGTGCGCTTATGGCCAATAGAGCACTGGCCCATTGAAGGATAGATGTGCTTTTCACTATGGGGTCTAAACAGCAACATATTTACAGTCCATGAATGTCATCCTAAAGTTTCCCCCCATAATCAAAGCTCACCAGCCTTCATATCCGCCTTATGCACATCAGGGGGTTGGCCTCTTTAGTTCAAATATGTTGTAAAGCATCCTGCTCTATAAAACACGCCATAAAACAACCCAAAAACAAAGGAGAGGTTTTGAAAAACCTCTCCTTGAAAATAGAGACCCATGGGGCAATACGGCGTTGTTACCCGGCTTTAATTATCTGACATAGAGTTTGAGCCTAGAAGCTTAGCTTGGAAGCTCAGTCGGGAAACGGGCATTGAGTTCCTATCGGAACATGCTGCTGACAGAACTTTCCTCATGGATGCGCCAGATAGTTTCCCCAAGCAAATTAGCAATGGTTAGGGTGGTCAACTGTTCAAATTGGCGATCAGCTGGCACAGGGATTGTATTGGTTACAATTACCTCTTCAAACACACCACTGGATAATCTCTCTACCGCAGGTGGAGAAAATACAGCATGGGTAGCACAGGCATAGACCTGGCGGGCTCCCTGGGCACGCAGTAATCGTGCGCCTTCAGAGATGGTGCCACCGGTGTCGATCATGTCATCCACCAGGACGGCGGTTTTTCCCTCAACATCACCGATCAAATTCATCACCTCAGCCACATTGTGGGCCTGGCGACGTTTATCAATAATTGCCAAAGGCGCATCATTGAGCCGTTTGGCGATGGCCCGAGCCCGAGCTACGCCACCCACATCAGGAGATACCACCACTAAGTCACTCAGACGTTTACTCGCCAGATAGTCGACTAACACGGGAGCACCGTATATGTGGTCACAAGGAATATCAAAATACCCTTGAATTTGAGATGAATGTAAGTCCATTGCCAGGACCCGGTTTGCACCCGCTTTAGTAATGAGATTAGCGACTAACTTGGCTGTGATAGACTCGCGGCCAGCTGTTTTACGGTCGGCGCGAGCGTAGCCATAATATGGAATTACCGCAGTAATTTGACGGGCAGAGGCTCGTCTACAGGCATCGATCATGATGAGCAATTCCATCAGATGATCGTTTACAGGTCTGCACGTGGGTTGAATGAGATAGACATCGCATCCACGGATTGACTCCTGAATTTGAACGTATAGTTCACCATCGGCAAACTGTTTACGTACCATGGGTCCTAAGTCAATTCCTAGGTAACGAGCCACCTCCCTGGAGAGAGCTGAATTTGATGAGCCTGAAAATAACTTGAGGCGACTTTTGTCTTCTAAAGTTAATAGGGTGGGTTTAGCAGGCAGTGTTGCAGAGCTGATCACGGCAGGCCCTCAAAGCATACTTAGCAAGTTCATGCAAATCGTAACATCGGTCTTAGAAAAATCTGATTGTATTTTTCCTAAGTGAGATATTTCTTCGAAACACGCTGATATCTAACTGATCTGTAGAAATTGGCGACAGTATCAAGCCCTATGACTAGTAGCCAAATATGGTAGACCATTGCCATACCTTATTAAGGTTCTAACAGAGAAGCTTTAGATAGAATTCTCTGACTTAACCCATAGAGCTAACGCTGGCATTCTGTGTCTAATCAACTAGAAGGAATGCTTGAATACCCAATGGTTCAGTGATGTACGAAATCACTTACAGCCTGTCTGAGCTATACAAGCATTGTCTAGATATGATGACCCTCAGTGGTTTGGGATACTCAGTGCAAAATCTAAAAAGCCTCAGCTAAAACTGGGCATGATCTTGGGTAAGTCCCATCGCTACAAACCAATCTCAATAGAGTTTCTTAAAAAAACCTTTGCTTAGACAATCAGGCCCAAGTAAGGAAATCTGTATCCTTGAATACAATTTTATTGACCTATATTATCAGATTAATCGGCTGCTATAACAAATATCCTGACGTATTAGGCCATTTGCGAGTCAGGTGAGCGGTGGCAATATCAGGCGTTTAGAGATATCCGTTGTCTTGATTAACCTGAACTAATCTGACAGGTGCAGGACAGTTTCTCAGTCGAGCAGCCATTCTGAGGATCGTCTGCCCAAGTCGATGGGAATACTGACGGCTTTACCTAATCTGGGTCGTTCGTTCGTTTTTTCAATAGCTGTTTGTACCTGGGTCAGACACCCCATGGCCTCTAGGTACAGCACAATGTCTTTCAAATGAGCCAAATATTCTTCTTCCTCCATGGGAAAAGACACCTGCTCTAGATAACGCCACATCACCTGGAAAAAGACCTTATTGGCCATTTTCCGAATTTGCACGTCAAATGAGTACCCCCATTTATCGATTAGTAATTCTTGAAAATCCTCGGGAGTCATACTCATTAATGCGTGGGTTCTTTTACATTTATTTACATGATTTTAGGGGAGAATTGTGGCTAGGTAAGCGGTGAAATAGATTGTTTTAGCTTGTAAAGCGCGTTTCCTTGGCGGTTGGAAGCCTGGATGGCAATACTTGAATGACGAGGGTTTGGGGATTTGTTCGCGGCATCACTTAGGTGTGAACGCCAGTGGAAAGAGCTTCTTAATGGCCGCAGGGGTGACAGGTGAACCCTGGGAAGAAGGGTTTATCTGAGACGGCAAAATGTAATAATAGTCATAGCAATTTACAAACTTCTGTGACAGCACGGACTGAAAATGTTGTGTGGCTAACGTTCACAAGATTGTTTGTGCTGGGCAATGCAGCCTTTAGATTCATACTCGCATATATAGTCTGATAGTTATGGCTCAAGCTTCTGGAAACCCTGATGTCCCTGATTTAGGGCGTCGCCAATTTATGAATCTGCTCACGTTTGGAGCAGCGACTGGTACGGCTGTGGGCGCTCTTTACCCTGTTGTTAAGTTCTTTTTGCCCCCGAGCAGTGGCTCGGCTGGTGGTGGTATTTCCGCCAAGGATGAGCTGGGCAACGATGTAGTTGCTAGCAGTTACTTGGAAACCCATGGCGCTGGTGACCGCTCTCTGGTTCAAGGTCTGAAGGGTGATCCAACGTATTTGGTTGTGACTGATGATGGTGCCATTGACAGCTACGCAGTAAATGCGGTCTGTACTCACCTGGGCTGTGTTGTGCCTTGGAATGCTGGTGAGAACAAGTTTATGTGCCCCTGTCACGGTTCTCAGTACGATGCTGCCGGTAAGGTTGTCCGTGGTCCCGCTCCTCTGTCTTTGCCGTTGGCGCAAGCAAGTGTGGCTGATGATGACAAGGTGGTTTTGAGTCCTTGGACTGACACTGACTTTAGAACAGGCGATGCTCCCTGGTGGGCCTAAGCTGTCTGTTTCACTTGATTTCTCTCTACGTAATTGAATTGCTAGCGTGTGACGGATGAAATTTAACTTTTTAAGCGTGTTCAATAAGCTGGCTAAGGCCATTGTTGCTGGCGCAGTGGTTGCGATCGCAACCCTAGGTCTAGTGGTCACCAATGCCCAATCGGCAGCCGCTTACCCTTTCTGGGCTCAAGAAAACTACGAAACACCTCGGGAAGCCACGGGCAAGATTGTTTGTGCCAACTGCCACCTGGGTAAAAAGAAGACTGAGATTGAAATGCCCCAAGCGGTGCTACCCGATACTGTTTTCGAAGCAGTGGTCAAGGTGCCCTACGAGCTCGATTCTCAGCAGGTACTGGGCGACGGTAGCAAAGGTGATCTAAACGTCGGTGCCGTGCTGATGCTGCCCGACGGTTTTACTTTGGCTCCTGACGATCGTATTCCTGAGGAAATGAAGGAAGAGATCGGGGGTACTTTCTACTCTCCTTACAGTGATGAGCACCCCAACTGGCTGTTGGTAGGTCCTGTTCCTGGTGAGCAATATCAAGAGATTATCTTCCCGGTGCTTTCCCCAGACCCCGCTACTGATAAAAGCGTTAGCTTTGGTAAATATCAGGTCCATGTGGGTGGTAACCGTGGCCGCGGTCAGGTATACCCAACCGGTCAGGCTACTAACAACGTGGTTTACACCGCTTCAAAGGGTGGCGTTATCACCAGTATTGCCAAGGGCGACTATGGTACTGAGGTCACTATCAAGACGGCAGACGGTGATACGGTCACCGAGAGTCTACAGCCTGGTCCAGAGCTGATTGTCTCGGAAGGTGATGCTGTTGATGCCGGTACTCCGTTGACCAATGACCCCAATGTGGGCGGCTTTGGTCAGCATGATACTGAGATTGTTCTCCAAAGCTCCGGTCGAATCAAAGGTCTTTTGGCCTTCTTGGCAGCGGCTTCACTAACTCAGATTATGCTCGTGCTGAAGAAGAAGCAGGTTGAGACTGTACAAGCTGCAAACATGACCTTCTAAGGCTCTGTTTGAAACTCTCAGCTGAAGTTAAAAAACTTGTGGGGAAGGTGCTCAGGTACCTTCCCCCTTTTTTATAGACAGTCTCCTGACGGTGGGTGGCAATTTTCCCGGCGTTGCTGATCCCTGGTGTGAATTTATCTGGTAAACATCGGCATATCGCCTATCTCGCGGATCGGTTCATACCCTAAATCAGCAACGGCATTTTTCCAGTATCGCTGCTGTCCCAAAGGGGCTTACCATGGGAAACGATTAGGCCGTGAGCCGTTACTATTCCCTTTTCAATGAGTGTAGTCCTTTACAACACCCTGTCTCGCCGCAAAGAACCGTTTCAACCGCTGACAGCTGGGACTGCCAAGATTTACTGCTGCGGCGTGACGGTGTACGACTATTGCCACCTGGGCCACGCTCGCTGCTACGTGGTTTGGGATATTGTTCGTCGCTATCTGCAATGGCGTGGTTACGATGTGCACTATGTGCAAAACTTTACCGACATTGATGACAAAATTTTGAACCGGGCTCGCAAAGAAGCCACCACCATGGAGGCCATTTCCCAACGTTATATTCAGGCATACCACGAAGCTATGGCGCGCCTAAATATTTTAGAAGCTGATGAATATACCTATGCCACCCACACCATTGACGGGATTAAGCGGTTAATTGGTGAGCTGGAGCAAAAGGGATATGCCTATGCCACTGGGGGGGATGTGTATTACAAGGTTCGTCAGTTTGACGGCTATGGCAAGCTCTCGGGGCGTAAGCTCGATGATATGCAGGCAGGGGCCAGTGGCCGCGTCGATGGTAATGGACCTAACAAGGGCGGTGGCCCTAGTAAGGGTGATGGCCCTAGTAAGGATGACGGGCCCCAAAAGCAGGACCCGTTTGACTTTGCTTTATGGAAGGGGGCCAAGCCCGAAG
>ERZ1740059.27-NODE-27-length-73496-cov-6.362577_pt1 | contig 73496 bp, 76 predicted proteins | sample MGYA00581744_ERZ1740059 | MGnify/ENA primary metagenome ERZ1740059 (study PRJEB43018, sample SAMN04849738) | marine metagenome | isolation source: floating plastic debris | place: Pacific Ocean | collected 2008-08-28 | study: EMG produced TPA metagenomics assembly... | reverse complement strand
CGTCTCCGTTGGTTTCGTAGGGAGCGCCGCTCCGTCGATTGTTTTCTGTTATCGCGCCGGCCATCCGGCGTTGGTCGCTGCATTTTGTATGGAATCTCGTATGTCGCCGCCTCTCGATTTACGCCCGAACGAATACGAGCCGTTTTCCCCAGCGCGCGCGGTGGGCGAAAAACACGGCAAGCCGGTCAACCCTGGCGTCGTGCCGCTGGTTGACGTCAAACCGCTTCCTTCCTCGGCGAAGTACGTCGTCGTCGGCGCCGGCGTACACGGGCTTTCGACCGCCTGGCACCTGGCGATGCGCTTGGAGCGCACGGGCAAGGGCAGGGGAGCGGAGCTTGTCCTGATCGACAAGACCGGTCCCGGAGCGGGCGCCACGGGCCTCGCCTGCGGCTGTGTTCGCAATCTGTATATGACCAGTCCGCTTCATACGATCCTGCGCCACTCCGTCGACGTCTGGGAGAGCGATCCGGTGAACCTGGGCTTTCAGCAGGTGGGTTACGTCTCAGTCGGCGAAGCCAACCAGGAGAGCGATTATCTGAAGATGGCCGAAAGCCAGAACGCGGCCGGCTATGCGTCCGACGTCTACGTGGGCGAGGAGGCGCGCAGGTTTCTCAGATCCATTTGGCCCGACTACAAAACGGAACGGGCGGATGTGGCGCTGCACGAAAAGCCATCTGGATACGCCGGCACCCACATGGCGGTTTGGGGCATGGATCAGAAGTGCCTGCAATGGGGCGTCACCCGCTGTTACGGTCCTGAAGTCGTCGGGTACGAGATGCAGAACGGACGCGTGACGGCCGTAAAGACCGATCAGGGCGACGTCGCTTGTGACGCGGTCATCGTCTCAGCCGGCGCCTGGATGCCGAAACACTGGGAGTGGCTCGGCCGTGGCGAGAAAATCGACATGAAATACCCGACGGGCGAAGTCGTCGCCGATCAGGACTTCTGGACGTTCTGGCGGTTGATCGAAGGCGAAGCCTATCTGCCAGAGGGGCGCGACTATCGCACAGCCGACGGCAAGGACGCGCCGGTGCTGCACGTGGAGCTCATGAACACGAAAGTCGAGCGCGAAGACGGGACGCTCGTCGAGGGCGGTCATCCACATTTCTACACCTATGTCCGCTACGCCGCGGAACGCGTTGGCGCTCCCGGCGTGCAAGGAGGCTCGATTCCGATCCCGATCGGACCAAAGGCGGAACTCGAGCCCTACGGCCACTTGAACGACCTCTATCAGGCCGACGATTGGTTCGCCGATTATTGGTGTTCGACACTCTCGATGCTGATGGGGCGGTTCGAGGGGATCCGAGCTCACTTCAAAGAACGTCGGAACGGTGGGATAGGAGCCTTCACGCCAGACAATGTGCCCGTTTTCGACTGGGTCGCCGAGAACGCGTTCATGACCGCTGACAGCAATCACGGCTTCAAGATGATCGGCGTCGGCAAGCTTGTGGCCGAGTTGCTGGAGGGGTCGAACCGCGTCGAGGCGTTAGAGCCTTTCGCGCTCAATCGGTTTACGGAAGGCCGTACATTCGGCGACCGCAACTCCAACTGTCCGTGGGTTTAGACGCTCCGCCCAAGGCATAGTGATGCATCAAAGCAACCGCGCGCCGAAAACGAAATCGACCCGTCTCGCGGGTCATGACGACAGCCGGCGGAGGCGGTTGTGATGAACCGAACGAGAGCAGATTAACGACTTGTTAACACCTGCTCCGAAGCATGATTGAGGCGCAGAAAGGCGTTGGAGACAGAGATGGTAAGACTGGATCGTTCGGCAGTTATCTTTCTTAAGAAGCTTTCGCCCACCGCTGCAATCAGTGGTCGTCTGGATGCGGCCCTCGCTGGCGTCGGTGATCCGAATGATGGGCTTCTCTCCCTTCATTTGGCCGATACGGAGTGCTCAGAGCTCCGAGGCGCGGTTCACGGCTATCGCGTCGAACACGGCGAAGATGAAGAAGGGGTGCCACGGCCCTGTTGCGCCTTTCTGGACGCATTGGAACGCGAGCTGCGGACGCACTGAACACGCGGCTGCGAAGAATGTCGGGGCGCGAAACTGCGCGCCCTTTGAAACATATATCACATAAATCGTTATGTGGCCGCGATCATCCTCACAGCTGCGTCAGCCCACAGGTTCGTGAGTAGCTTCTTTCGGCTATCCTCCCAATGTGTCGAATGTGTTCGAGGCAGTCCCTCGGCCACACGATATTGAAACACGCTATGGGAGTAGATCCATGTCGAACGCCACCAAAACTCTCGCCGTCGCTGGCGCCGTTGCAGCTGCCCTCGGCGCTGTTTCGTTGGGCGGAGCAGATGTCGCTCACGCACAAGCCAAGGAAAAATGCTTCGGCATCTCGCTGGCTGGCGCCAATGATTGCGCTGCTGGACCGGGCACGACTTGCGCCGGCACCTCGACCGTCGATTACCAAGGCAACGCCTGGACCCTCGTCCCTTCGGGCGATTGCGAGAAATTCGCCACCGGCGCCGGCGGCGACTTTGAACTGCCGGCTCTGGCCGACGGCACCGATCGCAAGGGTTCGCTTGACGAACTGCAGCGCGACCTGCCTGCAGCCTAAGAGACGCCTTTTGAAGTCCGGGCGCTCCGAGATGATCGGAGCGCCCAAGCATTCCTTGATAAATTCAAGCATTCGTTGATCAATCTTTGAAGGTCATAGGAGGGAGCGGAGATGTCTGGATTTGCAAGCGACGCGCGCATTCCGTCCAGAGCCGGGGTCGGCCTGAAAGCCGAGCACTACGCCGAGATCGAAGCAGGCGGTTTCGAGACCGACGGCGCCGCCTGGTTCGAGATCCACGCCGAGAATTATATGGGCGACGGCGGGCCGCCCCATGCGCATTTGCGCAAGATCCGCGACCAGTTTCCGATCTCAGTTCACGGCGTCGGTTTGTCGATTGGCGCCGAGGTCGGCGTCGACCCAGAGCATTTGTCGCGACTGTCGAAGGTCGTCGCGAATTATCAGCCGGGTCTCTTTTCCGAGCATCTTGCCTGGTCGACACATGAGACCGGGTTTCTGAACGATTTGCTGCCGGTCCCTTACACTGAGGCTGTCGTACAGCGCGTCAGCGCGCATATCGCACAAGTACAGGATGCGGTGGGCCGGCGAATGCTGCTCGAGAACCCTTCCACCTATGTGCGGTTCGAGACCTCGACGATGTCCGAGCTGGAGTTCTTGAAGGAGGTCGCCGACAGGTCGGATTGCGGCCTGCTTCTCGATATAAACAACGTCTTCGTGTCCGCCACGAACCATGGGTACAGTCCTGAAGAGTATCTCGACGCGTTTCCGCTGAAGCGGGTCGGAGAGATCCATCTGGGAGGACATGCGGAGGACGAAGACGACCTGGGCGATCGCCTGCTGATCGACGCCCATGATCGCGAAGTCGCCGACCCGGTTTGGACATTATATGAGCGGGTCCTGGCCACGATTGGTCCGCGACCGACGTTGATTGAGTGGGACAACGATGTTCCCGCCTGGGCGGAGCTGGATGCGGAGGCGCGACGCGCCAACCGAGTGCTCGACAAGTATCGTGATTTGGCGGGTCGGGGTCATGCCGACGCAGCCTGACACAGAAGACGGCCAAAGCGCCTTCGCCCGAGCCTTGTTCGACCCGTCAGCCGAACCGCCGACGGACCTCGCGCACATCGGCGGAGTGGTTCCGCGCAAACGTTTCAACGTCTACCGAAACAATGTGATCGTCAGCCTGACAGAGTCGCTCGCCGCGGCCTTTCCAACAGTTCGGAAACTGGTTGGCGAAGAGTTTTTCCGCGCCATGGCCGGCGTTTATATTCGCGCGCATCCGCCGGAGTCCCCGGTCATGATCCACTACGGATCGCGCTTTCCAGACTGGGTGGCGGGTTTTGAGCCTGCTGGCTCCGTACCGTACCTCGCCGATATCGCGCGCCTCGAGCGGGCCCGCCGGCAAGCGTACCACGCGGCGGATGCAGTCGCTCTTGAGGCCGAAGCGCTGTCGGCGATCCGCCCTGAGCATGTTGCGAATGTGGTCATTGACGTGCACCCGTCGGCGCGCGTTGTCGGATCGAAGCACCCGATTTTTTCGATCTGGCGCAGCGTCAACGGCGATGAGACCGCCCGGCCCACCGCGGGTCATGGCGAGGACGTGCTCGTGGCTCGCCCCGACGAGACGGTCGAGATGCGGAGCCTGCCGGTTGGCGCCGCCACGTTTATCACGTCGCTGTCAAGCGGCGCGGCGTTGGGGGAGGCGGCCGCGGCGGCGACGCAGGACAACGCGCGCTTTGATCTCGCGCAGAGTATCGGGGGCTTGCTTGAGAGCCGGATTATGACCGGCTTGAGGCTGGGGCCGGACACTTTGGCCGCCGCCGAAATCACTTAGTCGACCGCGATCTGAGCGTTAGCAGATCGGGCCGGCAGACCTGAACATCATTGAGTTATGAGGTGGGCAAATGATTGGAACGCTTGTTTGGGTGCATGACCGCACGTTTGAAGTCATCCAAAAGTTTTTCGGCGATTGGTTCTTCGGGCTCTTCGCCCGGCTCGCTTTCGCCAGCGTGCTGCTTCACTACTTCTGGCATTCCGCCCAGTTGAAGGTCGTCAATCCACGGACCGGAGCCGACGGCCTCTTTGATTGGCTGACGGTGGAAGGCAATGCATTTGGACAGATTGCGCCGAAAGCTTTTGAAGCTGTGACATACGACGCCTCTCAGCTTGGAATCGGTTATTGGTTGGTCGCTTACGCCGGTACTTACGCCGAGTTCATCCTGCCGTTGCTGATCGTGCTTGGACTGCTCACGCGTATCTCAAGCATCGGTATGATCGGGTTCATTCTCGTGATGAGCTGGGTCGACATCGCCGGCCACGGCGTTGACGAAAAGACGATTGGCGCTCCGTTTGATCGCTTTCAGGACGCTGCGATCATGGATCAACGCCTGCTTTGGATCGTTCCGCTTGTATACCTCACGCTGCGCGGAGCGGGCGCGATCTCCCTCGATGCGGTCCTGAGAGGGTTGAGATAACAAGAGGTTCCGACATCAGAACCGAAGGCGCCGATTTTGTTCAGGCGCCTTCGTTTTTCCTTGAAACGCGCACTTATTATGATTAATCGGGACGTGTCCGCGGGCAGTTGGTCTCAACTGTGACGGCCGTACGTGACTACGTCCGCGTGTTGTGCGCGGCTGAAAACCGGTGAAGGTCGGTTTCCCCCCATTTGTCGACCGAACCGGCTGGATCGCGCCATATGCCCACTGAGGCTTCCTTCCCCCAAGGTTGGCGCGATCCAGAAATCTCGCAGCAGTCGCCAAATTAAATGCTCGCTGGCCTCCCCAAAGGTTAACTAGCGCGCTATTTGGTGTGCCTTGGTTAGGGTTCTGGCGCTGGGGAGACGCGCATGGCGGCCGATAAGAAATCGCCGGGTAAGACAGCAGCGAAGGCGAGGAAGACGCCTTCGAAGGCGAACGCCAAATCGCCGCGCGCGACCAAGGAGGGCGCTCAGAAGCAAAAGCCGGCGACCGCAAGAGCCGCCAAGCAGACCAGCAGCGCACAGTCTCGAGGCGTAGACCAGCGCGTGATCTCGGTCCGTGGCGCGCGCGAGCACAACTTAAAGGGGATCGACGTCGATCTTCCCCGAGACGAGTTGATCGTGATCACCGGTCTGTCGGGCTCGGGCAAGTCCTCGCTGGCCTTTGACACGATCTACGCCGAAGGACAAAGGCGGTACGTGGAAAGCCTGTCCGCGTACGCAAGGCAATTCCTGAACATGATGGAAAAGCCCGATGTCGATCACATCTCCGGTCTGTCGCCTGCGATCTCGATCGAACAGAAGACGACGTCGAAGAATCCACGCTCGACGGTCGGAACCGTCACCGAGATCTACGACTACCTGCGCCTTCTTTTCGCGCGCGTCGGCACGCCTTACTCGCCGGCGACCGGTCAGCCGATCGAAGCGCAACAGATCTCGGAGATGGTCGATCGCGTCATGGCGATGGAGGAGGGGACGCGCGCCTATCTGCTTGCGCCGATCGTCCGGGACCGCAAAGGCGAGTATCGCAAGGAGTTCCTCGAGCTGCGCAAACAGGGGTTTCAGCGCGTAAAGGTCGACGGCGCCTTCTACGAGCTCGACGAACCGCCGACGCTCGACAAGAAGTTCCGGCACGATATCGACGTCGTGGTGGATCGAATCGTCGTGAGGGAAGGGCTTGAAACGAGGCTCGCTGACAGCTTCCAGACAGCGTTGAACCTCGCCGACGGGATCGCAGTCATCGAAACCGCGCCCAGCGACGGCGAGCCCGTCCGGCATGTCTTCAGCCAGAACTTCGCGTGCCCGGTGTCCGGGTTCACGATCCCGGAGATCGAGCCTCGGCTGTTCTCGTTCAACGCGCCCTTTGGCGCCTGTCCCGACTGCGACGGACTGGGTGTCGAGATGGTCTTCGATGAACGCTTGGTCGTTCCGAACGAACGTCTTTCCATTCATGACGGCGCGATCGCGCCTTGGTCAAAGTCGGGACAGCCGTCGCCGTACTACCGGCAGACGATGGAGGCGATAGCAAAACATATCGGCTTCTCGACCCACAAGCAGTGGAAGGATCTGCCGAAGAAAGCCCGCGACGTCGTTTTGTACGGATCTAAAGGGGAAGAGATCGGCTTCCGCTTCGACGACGGCGGTCGCGTATACAAGGTCTCACGCCCGTTTGAAGGCGTTATCCCGAACCTGGAGCGTCGCTGGCGGGAAACAGGCTCGGATCAGATGCGCGAGGAATTCGAGCGGTATCAGTCACAACAACCCTGCGCCTCCTGCGGTGGGCATCGTCTGAAGCCTGAGGCTCTTGCGGTGAAGATCGGAGCCAAAGGCGCGCTCCGGCATATCGGCGATGTGACGAAACTGTCGATCCGGGAAGCCGCTGCTTGGGCGGACACTGTCGAGGCGACTTTGCGGCCCAACCGGAAGGAGATCGCCCGCCCAATCTTGAAAGAGATCCAAGAGCAACAATGTGGGTCTCGAGTACCTGACTCTGTCGCGGAATGCAGGAACGCTATCGGGCGGCGAGAGCCAACGCATCCGTTTGGCGAGCCAGATCGGCTCGGGGCTCACCGGAGTGCTCTACGTCCTCGACGAGCCCTCGATCGGACTTCATCAACGCGACAATGATCGCTTGTTGGCGACGCTGAAGAACCTCCGCGACGCAGGCAACACCGTGATTGTGGTTGAACACGACGAGGAGGCGATCCGCGAGGCGGACTACGTTCTCGACATCGGCCCGGGCGCGGGCGTTCACGGGGGCGAGATCATCGCCCAGGGGACGCCGGAGGATATTTGCAAGACCTCTGGATCCATGACTGGCGACTACCTCTCAGGGCGTCGATCGATCGACCCTCCGGCCGTCCGTCGACGTGGAAATGGTCGCTGGCTCGAGATCAAAGGCGCGACCGGAAACAATCTGACAGGGGTCGACGCAAAAATCCCTCTCGGAACGTTTACCTGTATCACGGGGGTATCCGGCGGCGGCAAGTCGACACTGACGATCGAGACCCTCTACAAAACAGCGGCCGCCCGCCTCAACGGCGCCCGGGCGAACCCCGCGCCCTGCGACGCGATCTTGGGCCTGGAAGCCCTTGATAAGGTGATCGACATCGATCAGTCCCCCATCGGGCGGACGCCGCGTTCAAACCCGGCGACGTATACCGGCGCGTTTACACCTATTCGCGACTGGTTTGCGGGCCTTCCAGAGGCCAAAACCCGCGGCTACAAGCCCGGACGCTTTTCGTTCAACGTGAAAGGCGGACGATGCGAGGCGTGCCAGGGCGATGGCGTCATCAAGATCGAAATGCACTTTCTGGCGGACGTGTATGTAACTTGCGATGTCTGCCATGGCGCGCGGTACAATCGAGAGACGCTCGAAATCAAGTACCGCGACAAATCGATCGCCGACGTTCTCGACATGACAGTCGAGGCCGGAGCGGAGTTCTTCAGAGCGGTTCCGATGATCCGCGACAAGCTTGAGACCCTCAAGCAGGTCGGCTTGGGCTACATCAAGATCGGACAACAGGCGACGACCCTGTCGGGCGGGGAAGCCCAGCGCGTGAAGTTGTCGAAGGAACTCGCACGTCGCGCGACAGGCCAAACGCTGTACATCCTGGATGAACCGACGACCGGGCTGCACTTCGAGGATGTCAGAAAGCTGTTGGAAGTGCTTCAGGAGCTTGTCGAAGCCGGCAACACGGTCGTCGTCATCGAGCACAACCTCGACGTCATCAAGACGGCGGATTGGATCATCGACCTTGGCCCAGAGGGCGGCGATGGCGGGGGAGAGATCGTGGCGATGGGCGTGCCAGAGGACGTCGCTGCGGAGCCACGCAGTCATACGGGGCGGTATCTCGCCGAGATCCTGGGGGCGCACGCCAATCCCAGACGCACAATCGCTGCAGAATGAAACAGCGGCCCCGGAGCCCCGGGGCCGCTGCTGTCATGGGATGATCGACGACGTCGCTAGTAGTTGTCGTTCAACGCATCGATCGCAAAAATGAAGTTCGCTACAGCGTTCGTCGCAGCCGCGAACAACAAGATGTCCCGACCGACACGGCCATAGTAGTAGCCGCGCGGAGGGTAACCGAGGCCGTAGTAGTCGTAATCATAGTCGTAAATTCTTACGATCGGACCACGGTAGCGATACCCTTTCCGCCAGCGATAGTCGTAGAAAGGCCGGCTGCGGACCCATCTGCGGTCGAAGTAGCGATCACGCCGGAATTGACGGCGTTCCCGGCGGACTTCTCTGCGAAATTCGCGACGATCGCGGCGGAATTCCCGCCGATCACGACGGAAGTCTCTCGCATCGCGCCGAAAATCGCGCCGATCAGCTCGACGATCACGACGGAAGTCTCGACGGTCGAACCTGCGTTCCCGCGCGAAGTCGCGCCGATCCGCTCGACGGTCCCGACGAAAGTCTCGACGATCGGCCCGTCGATCCTGACGGAAGTCGCGTCGATCAGCCCGGCGATCGCGCCGAAAATCTCTCACATCGCCGCCGTTTCTGCGAAACTCCCGGCGGTCCTGTCGACGATCGCGTCTGAAATCTCTTCCGTCGGCGCGGCGGTCCCGACGAAAATCGCGCCCGTCAGCGCGTCTGTCCCGGCGGAACTCGCGTCGTTCAGCGCGCCTCTCGCGTCTGAAATCGCGTCCCTCCCGGCGATCCCGCCGGAACTCACGGCCTTCGCCTCGCCGTTCTCGGCGAAACTCTCGGCGGTTTTCCCGGCCTTGCCGCCGCATTTCCCGGCGCTCGCCTCGATCCTGCGCCTGAGCTTCCGAAGGCGGAGCAATGATCGGCGGACCTAAGCTCGCCCCAACGACAAGCGCCGCCAACAACAACCTGAGCATCACGTTTCGACCTCCCATGGTTCACCACAGGATTGAAACGAACAGTTAACTCTTTTCCGTCGCTTGCTCGCGCATCTGTGAACATCAGACTTCGGAAGAGATCGTGCCTGCGACAACTTGACCGAGATGTTGAAAGCGTTCCACGATGCGCAAAAAGGAGGAAAACATGAACGTGAACGACGTCCTTAGCCAGAAGCCGATAGACGGGGTAGAAAGCATCGGCGCGCAAGAGACCGTTTCGACTTTGGTTTCGAAACTTCGTGAGAAGAAGATTGGAGCCATGATGGTGACCGATCGCGACGGTCGACTGGTTGGCGTGATTTCGGAGCGGGACGTGATCCGCGCGCTCGCGGAAGACAATGCGGAATGCCTGCAAAATCCTGTCAGTCGGTACATGACCAGCGACGTCGTCGCGACGACGCCCAAGGAGAACATATTTGTCGTTCTCGATAAGATGACCCAGGGACGTTTCCGTCATATGCCGGTTCTGGAAAGCGGCGCCTTGTCGGGCGTGATATCGATCGGCGATGTGGTCAAAGCTCGGATCGAAGCCCTTCAGAGAGAGAATGAGGCGCTGGAGACGTTTATCCGCAGCTGATAGGAAGCTTGCGACGCGTGGAGTGGACTGCGCCTGATCAGCGAACGAGACGACCTTGGCCAATCTCGAGCATGTTGACGCTTTTCGACAAGGTCTTGATGTCTGGGCTCGGTTCTCGCAGACGATTGACGAAGACGCGGACCTCTCCTCTGAGGACTTTTCAGGCGGCGCGTTTGCGCAAGCGATGCTTCGCAAGGCGCGGCTATCTCGCTGCGCCTTTATCGGGGCGGATCTCAGAGACGCCGACCTGAGAGAAGCCGACCTGTCGGAGGCGGCTTTCGACGCGGCGAGTTTGATCATGGCGAACCTCGGCCGGGCAAAGGCCGCGAGCGCCTCGTTTCGAGAGACGCGCCTGGATGGCGCGACGCTTTGGAAGGTTTCCGCGGTTGGCGCTGATTTTCGCGGCGCCAACCTGACGCGGGCGGGGATGTCCTCCGCCAAGCTAGACCGGGCGGACTTTCGAGATGCGGATCTCGCCGAAGCGATCTTGGAGCGCGCGAAGCTGCGCGGCGCGAAGTTTGACCGCGCAAAGCTCGATGGCGCAATGCTCAGAAACGCCGATCTGAGGGATACGAGCCTCCGCGACGCGGTGTTGAGAGACGCCGTGCTGGACGGGTCAAAGCTCAATGCGCGCAGTTTTGAAAGCGTTGAGCTTTCAGGCGCTTCCTTGCGTCAGGTCTCGCTATCTGGCGCGAAATTCCGGAACCAGGCCCTGGTTGGCGTCGACTTCAGCGGGTCTGACCTCACCGATGCGAGCTTTTACGGTTGCGATCTGCACGACGCCAAATTCACCGGCGCCGCTTTGAACCGGGTCGACTTCTCAGATGCGGTGGGCCTTACAAAACCGCAGCTGGACGAAGCGGCCGACTTCGAGGAGGCGTTGCTGCCCGATCTGCTCGGAGCCCCGCTCACGAACCGCGAGCGAGAAGTCACCGGGAATGTGATCCGGCTGGTGCGTCGAAGCTGAGATCGGATTTTCGCTCAAAATCCGATCGAGTGGAGCAACAAAATTGCGCGGGCTCTTGACCCTCGGCATGCGCGACGCAAGGCTGCGCTGAGCCTGGCCCCGCGATGAAGAACGGAGCGCCGCGGCATCTACGTTGCTCGCGGGGAGAAGGAGAGCGGCATGAAGCGAACGGGTCTTTACCCTGGCACATTCGACCCAGTCACGCTGGGACATCTCGACATCATCCGCCGCAGCGTTCGGCTCGTGGATCATCTGGTGATCGGGGTCGCGATCAATCGCGACAAGGGACCGATGTTCGACCTCGAAGAACGGGTTCAGATGCTGGAGCAAGAAACAGCCGAGATTGCACGCGCCTCTGGCGTCGTCATCGAGGTGAAACCCTTTGAAAACCTGCTGATGAGCTTTGCGGAACAGTGTGAGGCGAGCGTGATCATACGCGGGCTTCGCGCAGTTTCAGACTTCGAGTACGAGTTTCAGATGGTTGGAATGAACCGCGCGCTCAACGACGAGATCGAAATGGTCTTTCTGATGGCCGACGCCAACCATCAGGCGATCGCATCTCGGCTGGTGAAGGAGATTGCGCGGCTGGGCGGCGACGTATCCAGCTTTGTGCCTGCGCAGGTTGGCGAACAGCTCATCGCCAAAGTCGGCGCGCAACGCTGACCTTGCAACAGGCGTCCAATCGGGCGATAGCGCCCGTTCAAGAACATCTGGGAGTAGCCCGTGGAATACAATGACCCCGAGAACACGCTGATCATCGAAGTCGGCTTGGGATACGACAGTGAAGACGCCGCGTCGCCGTCAAATTCTGGCGACGTCGCGATCGAGTTGATGCCCGACATCGCGCCCAACCACGTCGCGCAGGTCAAAGCGCTCGCGCGGGAGGGCTACTACGACAACGTGCCTTTTCATCGGGTGATCGAGGGCTTCATGGCGCAAACCGGCGATGGACAGCGGGGCGACGGGACCGGAGGGTCCGACAAGCCAAACGTCAAGGCGGAGTTTTCGCGACTGCCGTTCGATCGGGGCGTCGTCGGCATGGCTCGGGCGCAGAACCCTGACAGCGCCAACAGCCAGTTCTTTATCACCTTCGCGGAATCTCACTTCCTGAACGGCCAGTACACGGTCTTTGGTCGCGTGATCTCCGGAATGGAGACCGTTGACGCCATCAAGCGCGGCGTTGGCCAAGGGGGATCGGTTCCCGCCCCCCGAGATCGGATGATCAAAGTTCGGGTCGCCGCCGACGACGCGTAGCGCGGTCCGACCTTAGCGCGATCCGGTCTCGACGCCCGTAGGCCATATTTCAGTCGAACTGAACGCTGAAGAGCGGCCGTGCGTGGAATTACGAAAGAAGGTGAACATCATGATCGACGGCGCAAACAAGCGTTTGACAGCATTCTGGGGAGGGCTCGCGCTCGCCATTTCGATGGGATGGGCGGCCGCGGCCGTCGAGATCCCGGATCCGGAGAATACCCTGCTGATCGAGGTGGGCCTCGGATACGAAAGCGTCTCGGACGACACGCCGGAGCGAACTGGCACAATCGTCCTGCAGTTGCGCCCCGATCTCGCGCCCAACCACGCTGCGCGACTAAAGGAGCTCGCCGCAGAGGGGTTCTATAACGATGTTCCGTTTCATCGGGTGATCCCGGGCTTCATGGCCCAGACCGGCGATGGCCAGAACGGCAACGGCACGGGCGGCTCGGACAAAGAGGATCTGAGGTCGGAGTTCACCGGCACCCGATTTGAGCGTGGAGTCGTCGGAATGGCGCGCACCAGCTATGAGCACAGCGCAAACAGCCAGTTCTTTATCATGTTCGAAGAAGCCCCCCACTTGAACGGTCAGTACACCATCGTTGGTCAAGTCATCGAGGGCATGGATGTCGTCGACGCCATAAAACTCGGAGAGGGGCAAGGCGGCGCAGTCGACAATCCAGATCGGATGATCAGCGTCACGCTGGCTGCGGCCCAGTAGGTTCGGCCCCCTCTCGGCGATCAACAGGCGCGGCGCTCAGAGCCGCGCTTTTTTTGACTCTGGCCTTTTCGACATGACGCGGCGCGCAGGCGAGAGTGACTTCTCCGCCGGACCGGGTTAGCTGAGCGCGGTCGTGTTGCTTCGGAGTGGTTGGAACCGTGCGTCTCGAAGAGTTTGATTACGAGCTGCCTGAAGATCTGATCGCCTTGCGCCCAATTGAACCACGGTGTCTGGCGAAGCTGCTCGTCGCGACGCCACAAACCCTCTCGGATCAAACAATTGGCGACCTCCCTTCGGTGCTGCGTCCTGACGATCTGCTGGTTTTCAACAACACGAAGGTCATCCCAGCGCAACTCGTTGGAAAGCGAAGCAGGGAAGGGTCCACCGTTAAAGTCGACGCCACGCTCATCGAACGCGTCGAGCCCGATTGCTGGCGTTGTTTAGCGCGGCCAGGGAAGCGACTTTCAGTAGGAGATCAGATTTCGTTTGGCTCGCTCGTCGCAGACGTCGCGACCAAAGACCAGGAAGGGGTCGTTACGCTGCGGTTCAACCTCGCGGGACCGGCGCTCGATGCTGAGATCAATTCGGTCGGGGCGATGCCGCTTCCGCCCTATATCGCGCGCAGACGCGCTGCTGACGCGCAGGACCGGCGCGATTATCAGACCGTCTTCGCCGAGAAAGAGGGCGCCGTCGCAGCCCCAACGGCTGCTTTGCATTTCGACGAAGCGCTGGTTTCAGCTCTTGATGATCGCGGAATAGAGCGAGCGACAGTGACGCTGCATGTTGGCGCGGGGACGTTCTTGCCGGTGAAGGTTGACGAGATCTCCGAGCACAAGATGCACTCAGAGGTCGGGCAGATTACCGCGGAGACTGCAGCCCGGTTAAACAGGGCCCGAGAACAGGGTCGTCGGATCATCGCGGTGGGCACCACGGCGCTGCGCGTCCTGGAGACCGCTGCTGGCGACGATCGTCGGTTTTCCGATTGGGCGGGCGCAACCGACATCTTTATCACCCCGGGTTACGAGTTCCGGGGGATCGATGGTTTGATGACGAATTTTCACCTCCCCAAGTCTACGCTCTTGATGCTGGTGAGCGCCTTGATGGGGGTGGAGCGCATGCGCGAGGTCTACGGGCACGCAATCTCCAAGCGCTACCGGTTTTTTTCCTATGGAGACTCGTCCCTCTTGCTCCCCTAGGCTGCCGCTTCGGAGGTCGAAACCGACGCGCCGGCGCCGCAGACAGGGAAGCGTGATTGACCGCTTGAGCTTAGGCGGATCGCACGAGCTTTTCGAACCCATCGCCGCGAAGGAGCAGGCATGTTCGACGTGATGCGAAATATGTGGGCGCTGTTCCTGGGCATGCTGCTTCTGATGGTGGGCAACGCGCTCCAGGGGTCGCTTATCGGGGTCCGCGCAGCGAGCGAGCCGAGCTTCACGACTGAGATCTTCGGCTATGTGTCGGCCGCGTATTTCGCCGGCTTTCTGGGCGGCTCGCAGGTGACGCCGTATCTGCTGCGGCGTGTCGGCCATGTCAGGGTGTTCGCAGCGCTCGCTTCGCTCGTTTCCGCCGCGTTCATCATCTACGCGGCGATCGTCGACCCATGGGTTTGGTTTGTTCTGCGCTTCATTGTCGGCTTCTGCTTTTCAGGCATCTACATCGTCAGTGAAAGCTGGATCAATGACGGCTCTTCAAACGAGAACCGCGGAACAGCGCTGTCGACTTACATGTTTTTCCAGATGTTCGGCATCGTTGTAGGGCAGCAATTGCTGAACGTCGGCGATCCGGAGGGATATGAGCTCTTCGTTCTCATATCGGTTCTCGTGTCGATCTCCTTCGCACCTATTCTGCTCAGCGTGTCGCCGGCGCCGCTCTATGAGACCGCTCGCCCGATGACGTTGCGCCAGCTGCTGGACGCGTCGCCTCTGGGGAGCGTCGGGTCGTTCCTTCTAGGGGCGGTCTTTTCAGCCATGTTCGGGATGGGCGCGATCTATGCCGGGCGCTCCGGACTGAGCGTCGCGGAGATCTCGATCTTCCTCACGGTGATGTACGGCGGCGCGATGCTGACCCAAGTTCCGTTGGGCTGGTTGTCAGACCGGATGGACCGACGCCAGTTGATCGTCTTGGTCGCTTTGTCAGGCGGAATCGCCTGCGTGTGGGCCGCGACCAGCGGGACAACCGTTTTAGGGACCCTTTATGGGTTCGATATCTACGTGATCTACCCCGCCGCGGCCGTTCTTGGTGGATTGGCGAACCCGCTTTACGGGTTGCTCATCGCCCACACGAACGACTTTCTCGAACATGATCAAATGGCGTCGGCGAGCGGTGGGATCGTCTTCTTCAACGGGGTTGGCGCGATGGGCGGCCCCGTCATCGTCGGTTACTTGATGGAGTCGCAGATCGGAAACGCCGGCTTTTGGATCTTCATCGCGGCGATGATGGGGTTCATCGGTGCTTACGGCATCTTCCGTATGACCCAGCGGCCGACAATCGATGTCGCCGACACCAGTCCGTTCCAGGTGGTGACCCCTCGGCTGACGCCAGTCGCCGCGGAAATTTCACAGGAAGTCGTCATTGAGCAAATGGAAGAAGCTGCTCAAGACGATGATGACGAAGACACTCAGAGCGATAAATCGCAGGATGCTCCCTTTGTCGCAGACCGCTAGGATCATCTGATGGGCGAGTTGATTGGAATAGCGCGCCACGATCGCGCTCGCGGTCCGATTGAGACGCTCACGGCGGGGCGCATCGACGTCAACGCCGGCCTTGAAGGCGATCGCGGCGGGCTGATGACCAATCGGAAGGTCACCCTCCTGTTCGAACACCAGTGGCGTGCGGCGCTTGCGCAGATCAACCGCACTGAAATCGACTGGAGCGTTCGGCGAACGAACTTCCTGGTGCGGGGCGTCGAAAACCCGCGGCGCAGCGGGGCGAAGATCCGTCTCGGGGAGGCGCTGCTCGAAGTCAGCATGGAGTGTGAACCTTGCGACCGTATGGATGCGCAGGTTCAGGGGCTGACCGCCGCGTTGACGCCTGATTGGCGCGGCGGTGCGTGCTGTCGCGTTCTCGAGGGAGGGGAGATAAAGCTCGGCGATCATGTCGAGATGATCTCGGTCGATCTCGCCGGAGCCGGCGTGCTCGCCTTCTGGCTCAATGAAGTCGGCCGAACGGGCTGGTTCAAAACCGACCCTGGCGTCGATCAGGCGATCCTTGATCGTTTCACTTCTGTTTATCAGGCCGCCGCTCGTGGGGATCTAGACGCCTGGCAGGCCACTCCGGCGGGCGCTTTGGCCCTGATCATCGCATTGGATCAGTTTCCAAGAAACATGTTCCGCGACCATTCCAAAGCCTTCGCAACGGACGCCAAGGCGAGGGCGGTCGCGCTTGAAGCGATTTCGAATGGGTTCGACCTTCAAACGCCAGAGCCTGAGCGGATGATGTTCTACCTTCCGCTTGAGCATTCCGAGGTTCTTGAGGATCAGGATCTTTGTGTCTCCTTGATCTCGGAACGTCTACGCTCCGAGCAAGAAGGGGTTCGTCACGCCGAGGCGCACCGGGACCTGATCCGTCGGTTTGGCCGGTTTCCGCATCGAAACGAGGCTCTGGGTCGCCCCTCCACTGCGGAAGAAGCCGAGTTCCTGCTGGGGGGAGGATACCAGCCGAACTCTCACAGCGCGGACGACCCTTAGACTGGGGCCAGACCGTCCCCATTTTCCCGCGCGAGGCGCCGTCTTCACGGTCATTGCACGAGCTTGCGTCTTGCAGTGCAGCATATCCTGCGTGTTAAGCGGGTAGGGACGCAGTTTGAATGAGCATCTGAAAGGAGCGCGTTATGAGTTTGAAGGGGAAAGTCGCGGTCATCACCGGCTCGACGAGCGGAATCGGGCTGGGCGTTCTGACGGAACTCGCCAAAGCCGGCGCGCATGTGGTTATGAACGATCATACGGGCGACGCCGCGCATAACGACGCTGTCGCCGCCTTGGCCGCCGAGCATGGCGTGCAAGGCGTTTACATCAAAGGCGACCTGTCAAAGGCCGAAGAATGTGTCAGCCTGATCGAACAGGCGGAGGCGACGTTCGGCCAAGTCGATATCGTCGTGAACAACGCGGGCATTCAGTACGTTGAAAAGATTGAGGACTTCCCGCCAGAGCGCTGGGACCTGATCATTAGTTTGAACCTGAATTCCTCGTTTCACACGACCCGCGCAGCCTTGCGCGGCATGAAGACAAGAGGGTGGGGGCGGTTTGTGAACATCGCCTCTGCCCATGGTTTGACGGCGTCGCCGTTCAAGTCCGCCTATGTTGCGGCGAAACACGGTCTTGTCGGCTTTACAAAGGTGACGGCGCTCGAAGGGGCGGATTTCGGCGTCACCGCCAATGCGATCTGCCCGGGATATGTTTGGACGCCTCTCGTGGAGGGTCAGCTTGAAGAGCAAATGAAGGCGCACGGCAAAGACAAGGATTGGGTGATCGAAAACGTCATGCTCGACCGTCAGGGGATGAAGAAATTCGCGACCGTCGAACAGATGGGCGCAACCGCTGTTTTCCTGTGCTCGCCGGGCGCAGATACGATCACGGGCACGTCGATTTCGGTCGATGGCGGCTGGACGGCGCTTTGATCTGGCTTTTAGCCGCAGGCTCAAGGCTTTGAAACGCGTTGAGCCTGCGCATATAAGCGGGGAAGGAGGCTCGGAATGACCCAGACGACCCCATCGGAAGCGCCCGTGACGAATACGCCGGAAGAGGACGGCGCGGCGCGCGATCTCAGCGACCGCGTCCAGCGTCATCCGGAGAAAGCCCACCGTCGCGACAACGCGTCGCCCAAGAAGCCCAGCTGGATCCGTGTCAAAGCGCCAAGTTCGCAGGGTTTCTTTGAAACACGGGCTCTGATCAAAGATCATGGTCTGTCGACCGTGTGCCAGGAGGCCGGCTGTCCAAATGTCGGGGAGTGTTGGTCCAAGGGCCACGCGACCATGATGCTCATGGGCGAGATCTGCACTCGGGGCTGCACTTTTTGCAATGTTGCGACTGGCCGACCGGACGCGCTTGACCCGTTCGAACCTGCGCGGGTCGCACAGGCCGTCGACAAACTGGGCCTTGAGCATGTCGTAATCACTTCCGTCGACCGTGACGACTTGCCCGATGGCGGCGCGGAGCACATTGCTCAGACGATCCGGGCGGTTCGGCGCAAACGGCCGGGCACGACCATCGAAGTGTTGACGCCCGACTTTCTTCGGAAGGACGGCGCTCTCGAAATCGTCGTGGACGCCTGTCCGGACGTCTTCAACCACAATTTGGAAACGGTTCCTGGCCTTTACCCGGAAGTCCGTCCCGGCGCGCGCTACTTCCACTCCCTGAGGCTTCTCCAACAGGTCAAAGAGCTTGATCCGGCGATTTTCACGAAGTCGGGCATTATGGTGGGACTTGGCGAAGACCGGCAGGCTGTCTTGCAGGTCATGGACGACATGCGCGCCGCCGATATCGATTTTCTAACCGTCGGACAGTATCTGCAGCCGACGCCCAAACATCACGCGGTGGCGCGCTACGTCACTCCTGAGGAGTTTGGCTCCTACGAACAGGCGGCGTACTCGAAGGGCTTTCTGATGGTGTCTGCGACGCCTCTGACGCGCTCAAGCTATCATGCGGGCGATGACTTCGCCCAGCTGCGCTTGGCGCGAGAGAGCAAACTCGCCGGCGAGGCGGCGACCTAGCCGCGCGGGTAGGCGGCCAGGTCCAACGCTGACGCGTCCATAAGGATCATTCGGCGCCGCTCACCGCGAACGCACGCTTCGCATGCGCCATTCTGCGTTCGATGACCTCGGTTTCGATCGGCGAAGCTTGAGCCCCTCGGTCGAACGCCTGATCAACAATCGAGACCGTTGCGGACCAAAACTCGTCGCGGTCGATACGTTCGCCGATGACAGCCGTCGCGTCGCCGGCGTTCTCACACACCACTTCGGGCGTGTCGAGATCCTGCTCCAGACGGTCGAGCGCGTCGACCAGTCGATGCGACGCTCGCAAAATGGCTTCGAGACCGTCGTTGGGGCGTGTGTTTGCGGCGCCGATGGAGACCAGGGCGTGACCAGCCGCATGCGCCCGTGAGGCGCGCCGCAAAGGAAGCGCGTCAAGTTCAGGTGCGGCGATATCGATCGCCATCGGCGCGAGCCTCGTCATCGCCTGCGCGACCAGAAGCTCCGCCCGACGCCGTTCGATCATGGCGCCGTCGACCGATCCAGCCAAACGAACGACGAATGGCGTCAAAAGCGAGCGTCGATGATCAGACATCGCGTCGTTCAAGCCCATAAGGAACGCAGCAAGTGGGCGTGAGAAACACTTCGGACAATCCGAAACCGACACGATTTCACGATACTCGAACCCAGCCGCGACGACCGCGGCCTCGTTTATGCACGTACCCCCGTCAGGCCCCGGAAAGGTGTGGGACCCGGCGAGAAGCCGCCAGTTGAGGATCGAGTGCCAATCTTCAGAGCGCATTTTCTGTCCTTTCTCGCGCCGAGCTACGGACGCTCTCATTCCCATCGAGAGGGGGACTGCGCATGTCGGTCCTGGGGGGAAGGAATCAATCGCTTCTCAAACGCGGTTTTCCGCATGTTCGGCGATCGAAATAGATAGCGCCCTGAAGTCGCAGGGCTCTTTGCGAACCCAAAAGTCGGGTTTAAGTTCGCTCTAAGGAGTTTGCATGCCGACCCACACCGAAAAACGTCGTGTGCCGTACACGCCTGAACAAATGTATGATCTCGTCTCGTCGATCGAGCGATACCCCGAGTTCCTGCCCTGGACGTCCGCGGTACGTATCCGTTCGCGCGCCGTAAGAACCGGCGGCGGCGAGACCGTGGACGCGGACATGGTGATCTCGTTCAAAGTCTTTCGGGAAAAGTTCGGGTCTCGGGTCGACTTGCGGCCCGATGAACAGAAGATCGACGTCGCCTACCTGGACGGCCCGTTCAAGTACCTCAACAATCATTGGTACTTTATCGAAAACGACGACGGGTCCACGACGATCGACTTTTTCGTCGATTTCGAGTTCAAGAGCAGGATCTTGCAAAGCCTGATCGGCGTCGTGTTCAACGAAGCGATGCAACGAATTGTTCGGGCTTTCGAAGCACGAGCCGAAGCGCTCTACGGGAGCGGGTCGGCCGCGCCAGCCTGATCACACGATCAGCTTCAGAGCTTGCTCGACAGTCGCCAAGCGGACCTCGCGACGACCAAGCGGTCCAAATCGGTTTTCCAGATGAAGCGTCGTGTCTCCCCGCCGAGCGACAGCGAAGTGAACCAAGCCTTCCGGTTTTTCGGCGCTTCCCCCTCCGGGCCCCGCAATCCCTGTCACAGAGACGGCGACCCCGGCGTTAGACCTTTCAAGCGCGCCCTCCGCCATAGCCTTCGCAACAGGCGCGGACACAGCTCCGAAAGACATGATCAGCGCAGGATCGACGCCCAACATTTCGCTCTTCGCCTCGTTGGAATAGGTGACAAAGCCACGGTCGACCACATCGGATGAGCCTGGGACCTCGGTCAGAGCGCCGACGATCAATCCGCCGGTGCAGCTTTCCGCTGTGGCCAACATGATCCCATCTTCACGACATCTCGCCAGAGCGTTGCGCGCCAACTCCAAAACAGCCTCAGAAAACATGGAAGGCCCCCACCAACACAACGCAGAGCGCGGCAAGCGCGCCGGCGACCACATCGTCGGCCAAAACGCCGAAAGCGCCGGGCAGCCGCTCCGCCGCCGCCACCGGCCACGGTATGAGGATATCGAAGAAGCGGAAAAGGACAAAGGCGAGGGCCCAAAGCCGCCAGTCGCCGCCGGAAAGCGCGATGGGCGTGAGGGCGACCCATTGGCCGATGGCTTCGTCGATCACGACCTCCTTTGGGTCATTGTCGCCATCAGAGCCGGCCAGATAACGGTTCACCGCCCAAAGGGCGACAGGGGACAACATCATCAAGCAGACGAGAAAGAGCCATCCGTCTTCATCAAGCGCCAAAAGCCCAAAACCGATGACGAGGCCTAGAAGACTGCCCCACGTCCCAGGGGCGAGCGGCAGAAAACCAACGCCGCCGCATGTCGCTATCAAGCTTTCCGCCTTCAAAGCTTGACGGTCGCTGTCGCCAACGCTGCGATCCCTTCGCCCCGCCCGGTGAACCCGAGCCCCTCTGATGTTGTCGCCTTGACCGATACCCGATCAGCTTCGAGCTGGAGAATTTCGCCAATGCGCTTCTTCATCGCGGCGACATGGGGCCCAATTTTTGGGCGTTCGCAGATGAGCGTCACGTCGACATGAACAAGAACGCCGCCGCGATCTGAGACCAGGTTCCCGGCGTGCGACAAAAACTGGTCCGACGCCGCAGCTTTCCACTTTGGGTCGGATGGCGGGAAATGCGCCCCGATGTCGCCGGCGCCGAGCGCGCCCAAGACCGCGTCTGTGATCGCGTGCAGCCCGACGTCGGCGTCCGAATGACCGACAAGACCTGTCGTATGCGCCACAGGCAGGCCACAGAGCATCACGTGATCGGTGGAGCCGTCCGCGTTCGGACCGAACTTGTGAACGTCAAAACCCTGGCCTGCGCGGAACTCCATTGCTGCCTCCCGGCGATCCAAAGCGCGCGCGTGGCGCGCGGCCCAGTCAAAGTCTTGGGGCGTCGTCAACTTATGGTTCTGGAGTTCGCCTTCCACAAGCGCCACCGACAATCCGGCAAGCCTCGCCAGCTCGGCGTCGTCCGTGACCGGATGATCGCGAAACCGCTCATGCGCGTTCAGGATTGCGCCGAAATGAAACGCCTGTGGAGTTTGGGCGCGCCACAAACCTTCCCGCGAAACCAGCTCGCCACACTCGCCGCCATCCTCCCGTCGAAGCGTGTCGACGACGGGTAAGGCGACACAACCGCCCTCATGATCGTCGAGCGCCTCCAGCGCGCGCGTGATCACGTCTGCGGAAACAAACGGACGCGCAGCGTCGTGTATGAGCACTCTATTGGTCCGCCCCTCGACCGCAGACAGCGCCCGGAATACGGTTTCTTGCCGTTCCTTCCCGCCGAAGACAGGCTTCAAGACCTTGGGCGCTCCGTCAGCGGCCGCATCGAAAAGCGCCGCATGCTCCGGAGCAATCGCCACAAGGACGGAATCGATACCCGGATGCGCGGCGAAAGCCTCTAACGACCATCGCAGGACCGGCTTTCCCCCGAGGGGTCTGTACTGTTTGGGCAGACCAGAGCCGGCTCGGACGCCTCGGCCTGCGGCGACATTGAGAGCTAGGGTCGTCATTTCCTTTCCGAGAAGATTCGTTCGGGTGCGTGAAACGCGACCCTATCGTCTCCCGGCCATTGATCAAGATGCAGCGTCATCTGCGTACGCCGGTTCTGTTTTCGCTGAAAATCATGGCTGACAAGTCTTGTTCGGTGCGCAAGAACTCGGTAGCAATCGATGGTTGCACAAGGAATGAGCAATTGCTGAGCCCAGTTCGCATCGGTCGCCATGTCATCGAGGATCCGGTCCTGCTGGCGCCCATGGCAGGGATCACGGACGCGCCATTCCGAAAAGCGGTGCGTAAGTTTGGAGCAGGTCTGGTCGTCTCCGAGATGATCGCCAGCCAGGAACTTGTGACCAACAGGTTTGATGTACGCGCAAAGGCCGAGATCACGTCGAGCGACGGCCTGATGAGCGTCCAGATCGCCGGTCGCGAGGCGACGTGGATGGCGCAAGCCGCACGCATGGCGGAAGCCAATGGCGCGGAGATCATCGACATCAACATGGGATGCCCGGCGAAAAAAGTGACGTCCGGCTATGCGGGCTCGGCATTGATGCGGGATCTTGATCATGCGCTGACCCTGATCGACAGCGTCGTAAAGAGCGTCGAGATCCCAGTGACGCTCAAAACCCGACTGGGGTGGGACGACGCTGCATTGAATGCGGCGGAACTCGCAAAACGCGCCGAAGACGCTGGCGTCCAGATGATTGCGGTTCACGGGCGCACGAGATGTCAGTTTTACAAGGGCAGGGCGAATTGGTCAGCTGTCGCCGCCGCTAAGGCCGCTGTTTCAATTCCGGTGATTGTGAACGGCGATGTGACGGACGCGCGCTCGGCAAAAGAGGCGCTAAAGCTCTCTGGCGCAGACGGGGTCATGGTTGGCCGAGGAGCGCAGGGTCAGCCCTGGGTCGTTTCGCAAATCGCTGCAGAGCTAAAGGGACAGGTGTTCCAGGAGCCCAGCGCCTCGGAAAAACGCGACCTTTTCCTGGAGCATTACAGCAGCATGCTTGACCATTACGGCGTGGAGTTGGGGGTGCGCTGCGCCCGCAAACACTTGGGATGGATGCTCGATCGGCGACCGGAAGCCGCCGGGACGCGGGCCAAGCTTCTCCGCGAGACCGATCCGGAACGTGTTGTTTCTCAGATCAAAGCGGTTTTCGAGACGACGCATGTCGCACCAACACGTGAGGCCGCATGAAACCTCCTAAGACCAAGCGCGGCGCGTCCACACTGTCGCGCGAAGCCGTTTGGGCGGCTTTGCCGATGCCCTGCGTCATCTTCGATCCCGAGATCCGGTTCGCCGATGCGAATGCTGCGGCGGAACTGTTTTTCCAGACAAGTGTCGTCAGTCTGCGCAAAGCGGGACTCACCGATTACTTTGCGCCGACAAGCCGCGTTGCGGAGCTGATTGAACAAGCCCGCCAAGGACCGCTTTCGCTCAGTGAGTATGCAATTGAGATGAATTGGCGTTCAAATGAGCCGGTGCTGGTCGATCTTCAAGCCGCTCAGGTGTTCGATGCGCCCGGAAACGTGCTTTTGACGATCCAGCCGAGATCGGTGGCCGAGTCGATGGATCGCTCGCTGAACGCCCGCGGAGCCGCGCGGAGTCTGTCCGGTTTCGCCGCGATGATGGCGCATGAAATCAAAAACCCGCTCGCAGGCATATCCGGCGCGGCGCAGCTCCTTGAGATGAAACTGGGCGACACTGAATCCGAGATCATCAGATTGATCCACGAGGAGGTCGACCGCGTGCGGTCTCTTGTCGATCGGATGGAGGCGTTCGCAATCGACGCTCCCCCAGCGCGGGGAGCTGTCAACATGCACGAGGTGCTGGATCAGGCGCGACGCTCGGCGACGGCGGGCTATGGTCGGCATGTCCGCTTCCGAGAGGTTTACGATCCTTCACTTCCGCCGGTTCCCGGCGATCGGGGCCAGTTGCTGCAAGTTTGCGCGAACTTGATCAAGAACGCAGCCGAAGCGGCGCCGCGACAAGGCGGAGAGATCATTCTGAAAACCGCTTTCCGACCAGGGGTGAAGGTCGCGACGGCCGGAGGCGGCCGCGAGAGCCTGCCCTTTGAACTGACTGTTCTCGATAACGGCCCAGGCGTCCCGGAAGAGATGCTGCCTCATGTGTTTGAGCCGTTTGTAACCTCAAAGACCACTGGCAAGGGCTTGGGACTTTCATTGGTGTCGAAACTCGTCGGAGATCACGGGGGCGTCGTCGAGTGCCGTAGGGTCGGGGAGCGAACAGCGTTTCGGGTTCTTCTGCCCGTTCTGACGGGAACCGAGGTCGTCTCCTTGGGTGAAGCGCGTGTGGATAAGGAAACAGCATGACTAAGGGCGATGTACTGCTGGCGGATGACGACAAGGCCATTCGGACGGTGCTGAGCCAGGCGCTGACCCGAGCGGGATGTCGTGTGCGATCCACTGGCGCGGCTTCGACCCTCTGGCAGTGGATCGAGGACGGCGAGGGGGATGTTGTTCTCACCGACGTCATGATGCCCGACGGCGACGCGCTTGACTTGCTGCCCGCGATCAAGCGCAAGCGCCCGCAGATGCCAGTCATCGTGATGAGCGCGCAAAACACGGTCATGACGGCGATCCGAGCCGCTCAATCGGGGGCGTATGAGTATCTCCCCAAGCCGTTTGATTTGCGCGAGGTGATCAATCATGTGGATCGCGCCCTAGAGTCGCTGAGCGGACCGCGGGAACCGACCGAGGCCCCTGTCGATCCAGCCGTTGACCAGCTGCCTCTGATCGGCCGCTCTTCAGCGATGCAGGAGGTCTATCGCGTCATGGCGCGACTGACCCACACTGATCTGACTGTTATGATCACGGGCGCCTCAGGAACCGGCAAGGAGTTGGTGGCGAGGGCGCTGCATAACTTTGGAAAACGAAAGAACGGCCCGTTTATCGCGCTGAACATGGCGGCGATCCCGCGTGAGCTGATCGAGGCGGAGCTATTTGGCCACGAGAAAGGCGCCTTTACAGGCGCGACGGAGCGCGCGCGAGGGAAGTTTGAGATTGCTCAGAAGGGCACTCTGTTTCTCGACGAGATCGGCGATATGCCTCCGGAGGCGCAGACGCGGCTTCTTCGGGTTTTACAGGAAGGCGAGTTTGTTTCGGTGGGAGGGCGCCAGCCGATCAAGGCCGACGTCCGTATCATTGCGGCGACCCATCAGGATCTGAGACGTTTGATCCGTGAAGGCCTCTTCCGGGAAGATCTGTTTTATCGACTCAATGTCGTGCCGTTGCGCCTGCCGCCCTTAAACGAGAGGGTCGAGGACATCGCGGATCTGAGCCGGGTCTTTCTTGCCCGCGCCCAAGACGAAGGCCTTCCCGCGAAAACGATCACCCGCGATGCGGTTGAGTTGCTGAAGGAACAACCCTGGCCGGGAAACGTGCGGGAGCTTGAAAACCTGATCAAGCGACTTGCGGCGTTGTGCCCAGAGGACGCGATCGACCGGCGCGCCGTTGAAGCGGAATTGAGCGCGGGCGCGATTGAGACCGCAGCGCGCGACGTCGACAGTCAGACCTTATCGGGGTCTGTCGAGGAGCACGTGAAAAGACTGTTCATGCGTCACGATCCTTCGCTTCCACCCAACGGCTTATATGATCGCGTTCTGCGCGAGGTTGAACACCCGTTGATAACGCTGACTTTAAACGCCGCGAGAGGCAATCAGGTGCGCGCTGCGGAGATCCTCGGCATCAACAGAAACACCCTCAGAAAGAAACTTCGCGAGCTTGACATTCCCGTCACACGCGGGAAGAAACTGATGTAAGGAAGCAACAAAACAGGGTTCAAAGGCCGCCTGTTTCCGTTGGATCGTGTTTTTGATGGAACTATCGGCTTTTCGGACGGCTCGCTCGTGGCGCTCAGCGGATCGACTTCAGATTCAACGTTAGACCGGAGCAGTTTCACTGGTTCGTCGGTCATACGGCGCGCCTGGTGGCGGAAGAGCACGACCATCGCAGTCGGTCTTGCGATCACCGGGCCGATACTGGCCACGCTCACTTACGCCACCATCTCGAGCAACCAGGAGGGCGAACTCAGCTCGATCTGGTTTAAGGCGCTGATCCTCGCCGACATCTGCTATCTGGTCGTTCTCGCCTCTCTCATCGGGCTCCAGATCGCACGTCTTATCGTCGCGAGGCGGGCGCGTTCGGCCGGATCGCGCCTTCATGCGCGCATGGTCGCGTTCTTTACCGGCGTCGCCGCAGCGCCGGCGATCCTCGTCGCGGTTTTCTTCTTTTTGGTGATTCAGCTCGGCTTTGAAGCGTGGTTCAGCGATCGCGTCAGCTCGATCGTACGAAACTCGCATGAGGTCGCCCGTGCGTACAGCGCCGAGCATAGAGAAGCGATCGGCGGCGAGGCGATCGCACTGGCCAAGAGCATTGACGCCGCGGCCGGCGGGATGCCGATAAGCCCGGAAGACGTTCGGTTTCGCGAGTTCCTCGACCGTACGACTGAGGCCACCAACTTCTCTGATGTCTATATTCTGAACTCGAGCGGCGAGATCGTCGCCCGGGGCGCGGACAGCTTCCTGTTCACGTTTACTCCGCCAAGCCTGAGAGATCTCGATCTTGCCGCCTCGGGCGAATTGGTCATCCGCGAAGACAGGCTCGCAGATGAGATGCGGGCGCTCTTGAAGCTCGACAGTGTTTTCGACGCTTATCTCTATGTGACCCGGCCAGTCGATGGGGCGGTGTTGACGCTGCTCGAGAAGACCGATTCCGGCGTGAAGCTGTACACACGCCTTGAACAGAACCGGGAAGCCTGGCTGGCGCAGTTCGCAGCGCTCTACATTGGCTTCGCGGTTCTGGTTCTGATGGCGGCGATCTATCTGGGACTTTGGTTCGCGGAGCGGCTTTCCAGGCCGATCGGACGCCTTTCAGCAGCGGCGCAGCGGGTTCGCTCCGGCGATCTGGACGTGCGCGTGAAAGAAGAGCGTGGAGACGACGATCTTTCGCTTTTGTCCCGTGTCTTCAACCGCATGACTGAAGAGGTGAAACGCAAGCAGGATGAGCTGAGCGAAGCGCACATGGAGTCCGAGCAGCGGCGGCTGTTCAGCGAGGCGGTGCTTTCGGGCGTTTCAGCCGGGGTGGTCGGTCTTGATCAAGAGCGACTTGTGATGTTGCTCAACGCGCCGGCCGCACGCTTGATCGGCGTCGATGAAGACGATGCGGTGGGGCGCTCGATTGAAGAGCTCGTGCCGGAATTCTCTGAGATCCTGGATAGCCCGACTATCGTGACGGACGGAGCGGTCGAGAACCAGATCAAGACTATCCGCAAAGGCCAGGAGAGGGAGCTGCTGGTTCGAGTCACCGTGGAGACCAGCGGCGACGATTCCACCACCGGTCTTGTCGTCACAATCGACGACATGACGGCTTTGGTGTCGGCTCAGCGGATGGCGGCTTGGGGAGATGTCGCGCGGCGCATCGCGCATGAGATCAAGAACCCCTTGACGCCGATCCAGCTCGCCGCCGAACGGTTGCGCCGGAAATATGGGGAGCGTCTCGGAGAGGACGCCGAAACATTCGATCGATACACCGACACGATCGTGCGCCACACGGGCGATATTGGCCGAATGGTGGACGCATTTGTTCGTTTCGCGAAGATGCCGTCCCCCGAGATGGCCACCGTGGATCTCAGAGACGTGGTTCGCGAGGCGGTTGTTCTACAGAAGGAAGCCAGAGCGCACATCGATTACTCGACGCGGTATCCAGAGGATCCCGTACTCGTGCGAGCTGATCGCGGCCAAGTCCTGCAGGCGGCGGTCAACCTCATGCTGAACGCCGCCGATGCGATCAAAACGCGCCTGGACAAAGAGAGAGAGGAAGGCGTCGACGGAGCCGCGCCTGAGATCCGTGTCGCGCTGGAGCAGTCGGATCGCCGCAATGTCCTCCTAACGGTCCAGGACAACGGCATCGGCTTGCCCGCGACGGACCGGATGAAACTGCTGGAACCGTATGTGACGACCCGCAAAGAGGGAACCGGTTTGGGCCTTGCGATCGTCATGAAGATTGTTGAAGAGCACGGCGGTGAGCTTTTGCTGTTTGACGCCGATCCATTTTCGGAAGGCGCGCAACCCGGAGCCTGCGCAGCCATTCGATTTCCCTTGGTTCAACAGACTTCGACGAAAAAACAAGTCGCCGCCGAAGGCGCCTGAATGGTGGACGCGGCGGAACACAGCGCGCTGTTTTCAGCGCCTATAAACAAAGGAGCCCGTGCATGGCCGACATCCTGATTGTCGATGACGAACCGGATATCCGGTCGCTCCTCAGCGACATCCTTGAGGATGAGGGGCACCAAACGCGAACTGCCGATAGCGCGGATACTGCGTTCGCTGCGATAAACCTGGCGCGTCCGGAACTCATCGTGCTCGACATCTGGCTGCAGGGCAGCAGGATGGATGGAATCGAGGTTCTGAAGTCCGTCAAACGCGACAACCCGGACGTCCCCGTCCTGATCATCAGTGGTCACGGAAACATCGAGATCGCCGTCGCGGCGATCCGGCAGGGCGCATACGACTTCATCGAAAAGCCGTTCAAGCTCGATCAACTGATGGTCTCGGTCACGCGAGCGCTCGAGGCGTCGCGCCTTCGACGTGAGAATGCGGACTTTAGAGCGCGAGAGCATCGAGTCAGCGACCTGGTGGGCAAATCGAACAGCATCCAGCAGCTCCGGCAGTCGCTGGAGCGCGCCGCCCCGACGGGCAGCCGGATCCTGTTTTGTGGGCCTCCAGGCTCTGGAAAGGAACTTGCGGCCCGGTTCCTACATGCGAACTCGAAGCGGTCGGACGGTCCGTTTGTCGTGGTGAACTCGGCCTCGATCGAACCTCAGCAGATGGAGCGCGTCCTTTTCGGCGAGGAGAAGGACGGTCTTGTTTCGCCGGGTCTTTTTGAGCGGGCGCATGGCGGCACGCTGTTCTTTGACGAAGTCGCGGAGATGCCGCTGGGGACGCAATCCAAGATCCTGCGGGTTCTGGTGGATCAGGCGTTCACGCGCCTGGGCGGCGGCGACACGGTGCGCGTCGACTTGCGCATCGTCAGCGCATCGACGCGGAACCTTCCGGCGGAGATCGCCTCGGGCAATTTCAGGGAAGACCTGTACCACCGGCTCAACGTGTTGCCGATCGTTACGCCGTCGCTGGCCGAGAGGCGCGACGATGTCCCAGTGCTGGTCGAACACTTCGTCGAGCGGCTCAACGCGGAGCAGGGCCTTCCGGTGCGCCGCTTCGCGCCAGACGCCATCGCCGCACTGCAGGCGTTCTCCTGGCCTGGAAACGTCCGGCAGCTCAAGAACACGATTGAGCGCCTTTTGATTTTGGGAGGCTCGGAGGAAGAGCGCGATCAGATGATCGTCGCGGAAGACCTGCCAACGGAGATCGTCGGCGGGGAAGCGAGCGGGGCGCTGGGAGGTTTAGACGCCACTTTGGTGAGCATGCCGCTGCGAGAGGCGAGAGAAGCTTTTGAGCGCGAGTACCTGATCGCCCAGATCAACCGATTTGGCGGCAATATCTCGCGAACGGCCGAAGTTGTCGGGAGGGAAAGATCGGCGCTTCACCGAAAGCTCAAGTCTTTGGGCGTGGTGACCAGCAACCGCGCCGGCGCGCGTCTCGCTATTCGAGCCGAAGAACTCATGGGGGAAGACGAGTGAGCCCAGCGAGGCTCCGGCGCGTTTTTTGATCAGCCGTTTACTTGAGTGTTTGAGACACGAAACAGGAGAGGCCGAGCATGCAGGTGATCGTCTGCGGAGCCGGGCAGGTTGGGTATCAGATTGCTCGGCATCTGGCTGCTGAGGGCAATGACGTGGTCGTTATCGACCGGTCTGAAGATCTCGTCGCCAAGATTACCGAGACAATCGACGTCCGGGGCGTAACGGGCTTCGCCTCCCTGCCGAACGTCTTGGAGCGTGCCGGCGCGCGCGACGCCGACATGCTGATCGCAGCGACCTATTCGGATGAAGTGAATATGGTCGCCTGCCAGGTCGCGCATACGATTTTCGAGGTGCCGCGGAAGATCGCTCGGGTCCGGAGCCAAGCCTATCTTGAGCCGCAGTGGCGCGACATGTTTCGACGCGATCATATGCCGATCGACGTGATCATCTCACCTGAGATCGAAGTCGCACAAGTTGTGCTGCGTCGGCTTAACTCGCCGTCGGCGTTTGATTCTGCGAACTTTCTGGATGGCCAAGTTCGCGTCATCGGTACGCGGCTGCCGGATGATTGCCCGATCGTGAACACTCCTATCCGGCAACTCACAGCGTTGTTTCCTGATCTTCGCGCCGTCATCGTCGCCTATGTGAGAGATGGAAAGCTGTTGAGCGCGTCGCCTGAGGATCAGCTCTTTCCCGGCGATGAAGTCTATTTCATCGCGGACGAGGCTCACGTGAACCGGACGCTGGGGCTGTTCGGGCAGACGACCCAGTCCGCGGCGCGCGTCGTATTGGTCGGCGCTGGCAATATCGGCGTCCAGGTCGCCCAGGAGTTGGAGCGGAGCGGCGTGCGCTGCAAACTGATCGAGCGCGACCGCAATCGAGCTGAAGAAGCGGCCGAGCGGCTGGAGCGAACGATTGTGCTGCATGGCGATGCGCTTGATCAGGAGATCTTGCGCGAAGCCAACGTGACCGAGGCCCATGCAATCGCCACCCTGACGGATGACGACAAGGTCAACGTTCTGTGTTGCGCGTTGGCAAAGGACCTTGGCTGCCGTCGAGCTATCGCGCTGACAAATGACCCAAACTTTTCGTCGCTTTCAGAACCGTTGGGGATCGACGCCTTCGTCAATCCGCGGGCAGCGACTGTTTCGACCATTCTGCGGCATGTTCGGCGTGGTCGGATCCGTGCCCTCTACAGTCTTCGAGACGGGGAGGGGGAGGTCTTCGAGGCTCAGGTGCTGCCCACGTCCGTCATGGCCGGAAAACGCTTGCGGGACTTGGACCTTCCAAACAGCGTCTTGTTCGGCGCAGTTCTGTCGAGCGACAATACCTTGAAGCGGCCGAACGGCGATCTGACCATCCAGGCCGGCGACAATGTCGTCATCTTCGCATTGAAGAACGACCTCAAACAAATTGAGAACCTTCTCCGCGTCAGCCTGGAGTTCTTTTAAGGGACGAGTTCGCGGTCGCTCTTCGCCATCTGATACTGCGGCGCAAAAAACTTCCTACTGGCGGCATCGGCATGCTAGCCTTTCGGGGTGTGGCGCTCGCTTGCGGCCGTTTACGCGTCAACGGCGTCAATCCGACAAGAGACCAAGAGAACGAAAGAAAAAATGTCTTCGGATAAACAGAACCTACAAGACTCGTTCCTCAATCACATTCGGAAGTCGAAGATCCCCGTCACCGTGTTTCTGGTGAACGGTGTGAAACTGCAAGGCGTTCTGACGTGGTTTGACAACTTTTGCGTGTTGCTTCGCCGCGACGGTCAGTCTCAGCTCGTCTATAAACACGCGATCTCGACGATAATGCCCTCTCAGCCTATCAATCTGTATGATGGGGATGACGGCGGCGACGGCTAACGCTAAAGCGTCGGAATGACCCGAGCTTACGTTCTCCAACCGGTGCTGCCGAGCGACGAGAAACAGACGCGCGATCCAGAAGCGCGGTTGGAAGAGGCCGTGGGTCTGCCCCAGGCTCTCGGGGTCGACATCGTGGGACAGGCGATCATCCCGGTCCATTCCCCTAGGCCCAGCACGCTGTATGGCTCAGGTCGGGTCTCAGAGATCGGCCGGACGCTGCACGACAACAGCGTCGACATATTGATCGTGAACTCACCCGTTTCTCCCGTCCAACAGCGGAACCTCGAGCGCGAGTGGAAAGTCAAAGTTCTCGACCGGACGGCTCTTATTCTCGAGATTTTCGGGGACCGCGCTCAAACACGTGAAGGCGTTCTGCAAGTCGACCTGGCCCATCTTGAGTACCAGAAAAGCCGCTTGGTGCGCAGCTGGACACACTTGGAGCGGCAGAGGGGCGGGGTCGGTTTCATGGGCGGCCCAGGTGAAACCCAGATTGAATCGGATCGCCGGGTTCTGAACGAAAAGATCGTCCGGCTGAAACGACAATTGGAAAAAGTCGCTCGGACGCGAACGCTACACCGCAAGTCTCGACAGAAAGCTCCATTTCCGGTCGTTGCGCTGGTCGGTTACACAAACGCCGGAAAATCGACACTGTTCAATCGGCTCACGGTCGCAGACGTCTTGGCTGAAGACATGCTGTTTGCAACGCTTGATCCGACGATGCGCGCGATCCGGCTTCCCAGTGGTCGTAAGGTCATTCTGTCAGATACGGTTGGTTTCATTTCAGAGCTTCCAACGCAACTTGTCGCGGCTTTCCGCGCCACGCTTGAAGAGGTGCTTTCAGCAGATCTCGTGGTGCATGTGCGGGACATCGCTGATCTCGAGACCGAGGCGCAGAAAGACGACGTGTTGGCGGTGCTGGAGAACCTCGGCGTCGACGATCAGACTCGCGACAACCTGCTTGAGGCGCGAAACAAGATCGATCTCCTCAGCGCCGACGATCGCCGACATGCGTTGAACCTGTCGGATCGCGACACGAACGCGATTGCGCTGTCTGCGGTTACAGGCGACGGCGTGAAAAACCTGCTTCGCGAGATCGAAGATCGCCTAGATGACCGAGCGGAAGTCCAATGGTTAGAGTTCGGTCCAAGTGATGGAGCTGAGCTGGCGTGGCTATACGGCCGCGGCTGTGTGCTGCAGAGGATCGACACGCCTGACCGCATTCAGCTGCAGGTACGGATGAGTGCGCTGGACATTGGACGCTTTGAGAAAAAATTTGGAGCGGTATGCGAGCCCATGAGCGCTCGAGCCGCTCAATGATGCTCTCATAATTTAACATAATTATGATTATGGGTAAATGAATGCCGGAGCAGCAAGAGGTCGAGATTATCCATGATCCCGATGGAGGCATCGAGCGCTTGCGCGAGATTATGCGCCGGCTAAGGGCTCCCATTGGGGGATGTCCCTGGGATATTGAACAAACGTTCGAAACCATTGCGCCTTACACGATCGAAGAAGCCTACGAGGTGGCGGATGCGATCGAACGAGCAGATCTAGACGACCTGCGAGAGGAGCTTGGCGACCTGCTGTTGCAGGTTGTCTATCACGCCCAAATGGCGAGCGAACAAAGCGCCTTCACTTTCGATGACGTTGTAAACGACATAAGCGACAAGATGGTCAGACGTCACCCGCACGTGTTCGCAGGAGCTGAGAATGCCGACTGGGAGCAGATAAAACGCGCCGAGAAGGCGGTGAAAGGACGGCAAACGTCGAGTGTTCTGGACGATGTTCCTTTGCCCCTACCCGCCCTGACCCGCGCTGAAAAGCTCCAGAAACGAGCCGCGCAGGTTGGCTTTGATTGGCCCGAAGTCCTTCAGGTTCTCGATAAACTCCATGAAGAGGCGCAAGAGCTAACCGAGGCCCATGCCGCAGGCTCTGATCCCGATGCCGTCGAAGAGGAAATGGGAGATCTGCTCTTTGTGGTTGCGAACCTCGCGCGGCACATGAAGATCGATCCAGAAAAGTCTCTTCGCCGAGCGAATTCAAAGTTTATAAGACGGTTCCAAGCAATTGAAGCTGCGCTGGAGGAGCAAGGCAGGTCGCCGACCGACTCCACGCTGGAGGAAATGGATCGATTGTGGGATCAGGCGAAGGAGCATGAGAAACGCTCTTGAGCGGCCGATACCCGATGACCGTCGGCGTCAATTCGAAAACGATGAGATGAACGGATCGCTATGGTTGAAGATAGCATCGTAAAACGTTGCGAAGAGCATGGTCTGCGGATGACCGAGCAGCGTCGCGTCATCGCCCAGGTGCTCAGCTCGGCAAGCGACCACCCCGACGTAGAGGAGCTTCATCGGCGTGCGAACGCTCTAGATCAGCGGATTTCGATTGCGACGGTCTACCGGACGGTCAAGCTGTTTGAAGAAGCCGGCATCCTGGAGCGACTGGACTTCAGAGATGGTCGCTCGCGGTATGAAGACGCGGAACGCGATCATCACGACCACCTAATCAATCTGCAGAGTGGGGAGATCATCGAGTTCGTCGATGCCGAGATTGAGCGCCTTCAACAGAAGATCGCAGAGCGGCATGGTCTCAAACTCGTCGATCACCGGCTTGAGTTGTTCTGTGTGCCCCTCGCCCCACGCGACGACGACCCGTCAGATAGCTGAACAATTGTTTGCGCTCGCGCTGTCCGTTAAACGAGGCGCATAGTGTGGAAATGCGAGAGTGACCCATGAGCGCGATTATCGATATTACCGGCCGCGAAGTGCTCGACAGCCGAGGGAACCCGACCGTTGAAGTAGATGTGCTGCTTGAAGATGGAAGTCTCGGTCGGGCCGCTGTTCCCTCCGGCGCGTCGACAGGAGCGCATGAGGCCGTTGAGAAGCGCGATGGCGACGCGAGGTACATGGGCAAAGGCGTGCGGGAGGCTGTCGCAGCCGTGAACGGCGAGCTCTTCGAAGCGCTGGCGGGACTGGATGCGACCGAGCAGGGCCAAATAGACGCGGTTATGCGCGCACTTGACGGCACGGAGAACAAAGGGCGGCTCGGCGCGAACGCTATTCTCGGTGTTTCTCTCGCAACCGCCAAAGCGGCCGCGGACAGTGTCGGTCTTCCTCTCTACCGCTATGTTGGAGGCGTCAGCGCACGCACACTTCCTGTGCCGATGATGAACATCATCAATGGCGGCGCCCATGCGGACAATCCGATCGATCTGCAAGAGTTCATGATCATGCCGATCGGCGCGGACACCTTCTCGGAAGGCCTGCGAATGGGCGCAGAGGTGTTTCACAAACTCAAGGCGGAGCTGAAGGCCGCCGGACACGACACCAACGTTGGCGATGAAGGCGGCTTTGCGCCCAATCTCGCGACCGCGAAAGAGGCGCTTGATTTCATTCTGAAAGCTATCGAAGCAGCAGGCTACCGTCCGGCTGTCGATGTTTTCATCTCTCTGGACCCTGCATCGACTGAGTTCTTTGAAGACGGCGTCTATAATCTCAGCGGCGAAGGGCGTCGTTTGAACGCGGAAGAGATGGTGGACTTCTATGAGGAACTGACGAAGGCCTACCCCATCGTTTCGATTGAAGACGGTATGGCGGAAGACGACTGGGACGGCTGGAAAGCGCTCACCGACCGCATTGGCGATAACTGTCAGCTTGTCGGCGACGACCTTTTCGTCACCAACCCAGCGCGTCTGCGCGAAGGGATCAAGCTAGGCGCCGCCAACTCGATACTGGTCAAAGTGAACCAGATTGGTTCGCTCTCGGAGTCGCTCGAAGCAGTCGAGATCGCTCATAAGGCGAAGTACACTGCTGTAATGTCACACCGTTCTGGCGAGACTGAGGATGCAACGATCGCAGATCTCGCGGTCGCTACGAATTGCGGGCAAATCAAAACCGGATCGTTGTCGCGTTCCGATCGCTTGGCAAAATACAATCAGCTCTTGAGGATTGAGGAAGAGCTCGGAGACGCTGCGATTTACGCCGGATGCTCAATGTTGAACCGTTCGTGATTGCTGCTGCAAAACTGATTTCTAGGACGCGGCCTTCTTTACTCGGAGACTCAGTTATGAGACTTAACTGAGAGAGGAGAGATTTGATGGCTAAGCCGCGTTTGAAGAGTCGGGTTTCCGTCTTTTATTTTGTCATAGCGGCCGCTGTGGTCGTTGGACTGGCGGCTGACGCTTGGAACGACGACAGCCGTGGCGGCGCTCAACTCGCACGGCTCGATCAGGAGATCCGGGCACTTGACGAGAAGCTCTCCGAGCTCGATCAGGAGAAATCGTTCCTGGAAGAGCGGAACAAGAAACTGTCGGGAGAAACTGTAGATCTCGACCTGCTCGACGAACGCCGTCGAGCCGTTTTTGGAGAACTTGGCTCGCAGGAAGTTCTTATCGTTCCGGCGGACTAAGGCCCAAACCCGTTATTCGTCGTCGCAGCAGCCAACGTTTTGGTCCATCGACAAGCTCGGACGATTGCATCCGGCGTCGCCTACGACCTTCGCTGGGACGCCGACAACCGTTTTGCACTCGGGCACATCGTCGAGAACGACCGAGCCAGCGCCGACACGCGAGTTCGCGCCTATTTTGATGTTGCCCAGAATGCTGGCATTGGCGCCGATCATGACGCCCCGTCCCACTTTTGGATGACGATCACCTTCGTCTTTTCCGGTTCCCCCCAAGGTCACCCCGTGCAGCAAGGAGACATCGTCGCCGATAACCGCCGTCTCGCCGACCACAACGCCAGACGCGTGATCGATCATGATGCCTTTGCCCAATCCAGCCCCAGGATGAATATCAACGCCGAAGACTTCCGAAGACCTCATCTGCAGAAGGCTTGCGAGGTCTTTCCGACCTATGCGCCAATAGTGGCCTGAAACACGCGCTGTCTGTAGCGCGTGGTAGCCCTTCAGAAAGAGCAGCGGTTCGATGTACCTGTGACACGCCGGATCGCGTTCAAAAACGGCGATAATGTCCGAACGAGCCGCCATCGCGATGTCTGTATCGGTTTCGACCGCCTCATCCGCGAGATCGCGGATCGCCAAAGCCGAGATCTCGGCATTCGCCAACTTCTGCGCGATCCGATAGGTCAACGCATCTTCAAACCGTCGGTGCTTCAGGACGATTGACTGCGCAAGGTTGGCCATAACCGGCTCTGCCTCGACAAGATCCTCCGCCTCTTGACGAAGGCGACCCCATACGGGATCGAGTTCGGCGACATTGTCAGATGTCTTCAGACTAGTCAGGACCATTTTCGCCTCCGCGACGCTTCGTGTAGAACATAGCGACGCGGAGACCGAAAAACTAGGAACGGCTGTCTTTTCAGGAGATCCCATACGGGAGAAGGGATTTCGATCCCTTTGCGTCAGCGATGCCGCGGGCGCGGAAAGTCAGCTCGGTGTGAAACGACCCCCGAGTTGATTAGGAGGAAGATCCTTTGCGCGCCCGACGTTCAGCGCAATCATCTCGATCACGCGATAGAGTTTTCCAATCATCTGGTCGTCTCGCGGCGTCGGCGTCAGAGCCGTAACCGTCGATGCGGCGGCGACCATCGCCATGCCGGCTTGCAAGGCTAACGGCGCGAGGCCAAAGAACGAGTTCAGCCCTTCGATAACACTATCCATCCGTTGTCTCCTTTTTGGTCTTAGAGGAAAGGTGCTCGGCGCAGGAAGCGGCCGCCCACGCGGAACAGGCCTGGGCCACCGCTCGGCAAAACTTCGGATCGTCGAACCCCAGTTTTCGGCAGGACGCGCGGCGCAACAAACGCGCTGCGCTGGAAAGCGTGCCGTCTCCAAATACGGGGTGCGGCGATCCAAAATGCTTCTGGTGACGTCTTGCGAGCGACACGCGCTCGAGAATTGCCGGGGCGGCGCCGGGGTTTTCGTAGATCGCCTCTGCAAAGGCGAGCACGTCCTGAAGCGTCGTGGCCGGCAGAGACATGAGCGCTCGTCTCAACCGAGGAAGCCGTAGTGGAAGCGACGAGACGTGGCCCGACGGTTCTCGATCTTTATCTCTCCGGTGCGCGCGGAAACTGTGATCGCGCCTGCGGCGCCGGTAACGCCTGAAAGCCATTGCGTTGTTGTGGCGACGGAGCCGCCATTGTCGATGAGCCGGACGATCGACGGCGTCGGACCGGTATTGTACGCGATCAGCGCGCCGTCCTCGATCTGTGGATCGCCGCTGGAGTTGTCATAGAAGAACATCAAGCCGGCCGTCTTCGGCGGCTGCAACCAGGCCGCAGTGTCGGGAGACACATCGACCTCGCCGCTATAAAGGCCGTCGGACACGATCGCACCGCCGACGTGAAGACGCTCGGCCCCAGGCGACGCGCCGATTCCCACATGCGCGGACGCTTGGTCGATCCGAAGACCTTCGCGAAACGTCGCCCCGTCTTCACTTGTCTTGAAGACGAAACGGTCGTCTCCGATAAGGCCGATTTCCGCGCGTCCAGACCAGCTGTTTTGAAACAGGAACGATGCGGTTTGGTTTTCGCCGGATTTGTTAAGCGCGATCCGGATATCATTCGACTCGGCGTTGAACAGGACCGCATGCGACGACACCGAAAGGCGGTTGTAGGTATCGGCTGTCGCGTTGATCCCCAAAGAGGGACGGTTCGCATTCTGGACAGCCTCGGCGAGCGGAGCCCATTGCGATCCGTCAAAATGATAGAATGCGCCGACGCTGAGCACCCAGACCGTCCAACCGGCGCCGGGGGTCTGAAAGAGCCACCCGCCTTCACGATAGATGGCCAACGCACCGCCCTTCCCTGCCCACGCGTCGGCGGGACCCGACGGAAGAAGGAATGCATCGCCTGGCGCGGGATCAGACGGCGGCGTCGCGGTCTGGTGATCAATGACGGAGGCTTGAACGAGCGTATCGAGAGTGCTCAAAGCCTCGTTGACCGTAACGTGCTTTTGCGCTTGCGCCGCGTCGAGCAACGCCAAAGAGAGCTTGGGGGTGTTGGTCATTTTTCCTCAGCGGTCAGATCGGGTTGTGGTCGCCGGCGTCTCAGAGCGGAACGTCGACCGAGGTCTCGGGACCGGGGCCGTAAACGGCCGAGAGTTGCGCTACCTTCGCGATGAGAGGCTGCGCCAGAGACGGAGCCGGATCGAAGGAATAGACAGAGCTTTCAGAGACTGCAGAGGCGATTTCGGCCTCCTCCGCGAGAAGGCGAATGCGGTAGCGCTCGGTCTCCTCGCCAAGCGGGGGATCAACGTTTTCCCAGTTGTCGCCGCCATATCGCGTTCTGCGGATCCAACTCAGGGCGATCCCGCCGGCGCTGCTTCGGGTCGCTTTGAGATGTGTTGGCGCATAGGGACGTAAGCCCACGCCTTTGAAGGATGCGACGACATGACGGTAGCTCGCGTCGACGTAGCCCCGCTGGGATGGACCCACCCGAAAGTGGCGCGTCAGCCCCCGTGCTGTTTCAGGGATCGTCGATTGTTGAAGCGCGTCCGATAGGATGACGACGCGGGATCCGCTTGGAGCAACGTCCATATCCGACTCGGTGCCGGCTTGCGCTCGCAAAAGCCAAGACAAGCGGTACTCGTTCGCGGCGATCAGCTCAGCGTTCCGGAACTGGAAGACTTCCCAGGCGCCTGCCGGCGTTTCAATCGCCGCCGCGTTCGCGCCGTTGAGCACCGCAAGCTCGTCACGCGACAATAATTCGGCGTCGGAGAAAGCCACCCGAAATCCGTTCAGCCCCGTCCACAGGTTTGGACGCCCTGCGGGCAAGGGATCCAAGGACAATCCCATCATCGCTGGCGCGGTTATGGTCGTGTCAGGCAGGTAGCCTTCATCACGGTCGCTTCGGTAGACGGAGAGTTCGGTGGGCCACGGCGCTACAAACGCCGCGATGTGAGGAGCATGCGCTGTTTCGGCCCCGGTCACGAGGGGTAGGTCCAGGAACGCGACCTCTGGAGGGGCGAGGAGCGCTGGCGTCGGGTAAGCGCTCGGGAGCGGCGGATCTATGGCGTTGGGACGGTGGTGGCGACTTTCGATACGCACCGCCTCGATCTCGCGGCCCTGCCCCGCCTCCTGGATGCGCGCAATGCGAAACGTTCCGACAGCCTGGGTCCCCGTATTGAGGGCGACGGTGTCCCCTGGGGTCAGACCAAGATTTGACGGCGGCACCGTGAAAGTCGCCGTGTCTCGTGCGACCATGGCCTCGCTCAACCAACGATCAGCGATGGCCTGAGCTTCCTGTGGCGTCAGTGCAAGCGGTAGTTCGGAAACCGAGACCACCTCCCGCCCCTCGCCTTCGACTTTGCTCTCTGCGCCGCCGGGCTCATAGTCGGCCGCGCCTTGGACGTAAGTCAGCCGCGCCGAGGTTGGGGTCGCCAGATCTTCATCGGTTTGGAGTTCGAGCGGAGCCTGCACCTCGTCCGGCAGATCATCAACGACCATTCCGTCAATGAAGACCGGCGTCGCTGGCGCGTCGCCGCGATGTTTGAAGCGCAGAACGCCGTCAACTTCGACGGCGTCGAAACCGTAAGCGAGCATCAACGGCTGGAGCAGTTCCCGAGCGCTGAGCACCCGGTCGGCGACGAGCCCGTGCACAACGCTTTTCAGTTCGCTTGCGTCGACATCCGCAACGCCGTGTTCCGCGCAGATCGCGCGCACAAGATCCGCCAACGGCGCACCGCCCAAGCGCCCGGTGAGCCAGTGCCCCAGATCATGTTTCGGGCCGTCGGACCAGACGGTTTCGCGCTGAGGAAAATCAGGCCATGGACGCACATCCCAGGTCCAAATGAACGCTCGAGAAAGATCGAGCATGGGAGCGCCATAGACCGGTGAGAGCGGGTTCGCGTCACCGCTCCAATAGGACAGAACGGCTTCGATGTAGCGGCGCTGGATCAGATCGTCGCGGCCGCCTCTGGAGAAGTGAGGAAGCCGGCCCTCGGACGAGACTGGATCATAAAACACGTTTGGCTGATTGGAGGCGCGATCGACTGCAGGGCAGCCAAGCTCGGTCAACCAGATGGGTTTTGATTGCGGTAGCCAGTTCGTGGGCGTCCCTTCGCGAACGCCGTTCGGGCGATTATGATGTGGCGAGGTCCACCATGCACGAAGATCCTTTGGTCTGAAGACCCAGTCTTCGCCATGCGCAATGTCTTCGATTGCGGAGCGGTTCTGGTTGGTTCGATCGACGTCTGATCCATAGAACCAGTCATAGCCCTCGCCGCCTTCGATGTTCTCTCTCAGGTAATCGAGATCATAAATCGATCCATCGCGATCGGCATCGCCATCGGTCTCGTCGCGCCAGTCGGACAGAGGAAAATACGCGTCAATTCCGATTGCGTCGATGTTGTCGTCAGCCCACAGCGGATCAAGGTGGAACATCGCGTCCCCAGAACCGTCGTTGGGCTGGTGGCCGAAGTATTCGGACCAGTCGGCGGCGTAGGTGATGAGAACGTCCGGACCCAGGATGGCTCGCACGTCGGCCGCGAGGTCCTTCAAGGCGTTCACCGCAGGGTATGTCGCTTTGCCTGACCGGATTTGCGTAAGAGACCTTAGCTCGGAGCCGATGGCGAACGCATCGACGCCTCCCGCTGCTTTGGCGAGGTGCGCATAGTGCAGAATGAAGCGCCGAAACCCCCATTCGGCTGGCCCTTGGTATTGGACGACGCCGTCGGCCAGATGGAAGTCGCCTGGTTTGGCTTGTCCAAAGAAGCTTGCGACTTCGGCGGCGGCGGCGGGTGTCTGATCGCTGCTGCCAGGTTGACCGGGCGCCGCTGCCAATGTGATCCGGCCGCGCCATGGAAAGACAGGTTGCGAGGCTGCGCCAGTCCAAGGATCGGGCAACGTATTCCCTGGCGGGATGTCCATAAGCAGAAACGGATAAAAGAGCACCTCATGACCCCGAGCCCTCAGGTCTTTCAGCGCCTCGATCACCGAGGCGTCCGAAGGAGTGCCGCCGTAACTTGGCCGACCTTCGGCGTCTTTTGAAACGACGTGGGCGCTTCCACGAACGATCCCGCCGGCGGACCAGGATAAAGGCTCGGTCTGCCGTTCAGCGAGTTCAACACCCGGTCGGACACTGCAAAGAGCTGCGCGCAAATCCGTTCCGAACCACGAGACGACAAGCGATGTCGCCGACACTTTCGGCAACTCGAGTTCGAGTTGATCGAGCGCCGCGTCCACATCCGCGCGGCCATCAAAGCTATGGACGTTCTCGCTCTCGTAGACCCCTGGACGCAGCACACGACGAACCGGCGTTGTCGCATAGGCGAACTCACCTGTGCCCGGAGAGAGGGCGACGCCGCGGACGAGATCCGCAAGGTCGGGCTCCGACGACGCCGAAACCGGTTTGCGAAAAACCTCGACCGAAATCTGTGGAACGCGATCGCCGAACGGTCCAAGCGGCAGATCTTCGAAAACCAGATAGGCGGTTCCACGATAGGCAGGCGCCGCGTCAACGCCTTCGACCGATTGGATCAGAGGGTCGGCGACTTGATCCGATCCGCCCAGGTAAAGGCGATGCGAGACCTCGGACAGCGTGAAGGGCTTTCCATCGGCCCAAACCCTTCCAATTCTGTCGATCGGACCCACGCAAAGGGCCAGGGCGAAACTCAGTGAGTAGCTGTAGCTCGTTGTCTTGGTCTGGGTTGAGCCGCCTCCGCCGCCCTTTCCTCCGCCGCCTTGGGTCGTCGTTTTCGAACGCTCCTTAAAGCGTGTCGCCCAGATGACCTGACCCGCCACCCGCATTCGCCCCCAGACGCGCGGCAAGGGCGCGCCCTGTGTCGAGGTTTGAATGCGGATACGATCCAGACGCGGCCCTTCGACCGTCTGCGCGCCTGGACCAAGAATGCGCTGATCGATCAAAGATCCTGCGATGGCGCCGGCCGCTCGACCTATCGCCGTCGATGTAAGACCAAGCGCGGCAGGACCCAGCGATCCGCCCACGGCGCTGCCTGCGGCGGCGCCAGCGGCTGACAAGAGAACGGTGGCCATCGGAAGCCTCGAAGAGTTATGAGCGCCGAAGGGACGCCGGTGCGGGAAAGTGAAAGCGAGCCGCCAGTCGACGACGCCAGGCTCGATCGAGACCCGCGTCGACGACCCCCAGCCGCGAATGCGCATGGACCATCACATGCGGGTCGATGCAGATACCCAAGTGCTTGGCCGGCGCGTCGCGGCGCATCCGAAACAGGAGAACCTCCCCCGCTTTGACGGCGCTCTCGGGATCAACCTGAATGAGACGTCGGCGAGCTGCCGCCAAAAGGCGTTCTTCGCGAGATGGTTCAGACCAGTCTGGCGTGTACGGACCGGGCTGTTCCGGTTCCGGGCCGAGCAGCGCACGCCAGACGCCCCGAAGCAAGCCGAGGCAATCGCAACCGACCCCGCGCAGACTTGCCTGGTGACGATACGGCGTGCCGATCCACCTCGACGCCTCGTATGCGATCTGGTCTGGATCCTCGAAGATCAGGGCGTTCTCACCCGCCAATCAGAGATCCGCCGTCGTTCTGTTCGGACCGGTTCGGATAGGATGTCACCCAATCATCCTCGGGCATGTGAGGAAACCCACGGAAGTTCGCGAGATTTCCGAACTTGGCGCGACAGGTCGTCAGGCGCTTGTCGCACCCAGCGACGACGTCAAACGCATCGCCGATCGACGTCGTGTGCGCGGGCGCCGCCCAAAGCTCGAGCTCAGCATCGACGCCAACGCGACGATGCGCTTTGATGCGGCTTGACGAGCCGACGTTGGCCCCAGACGTCCAAGTCAAGCGCCCCCGCGAGAACCAACCAGGCGGTTCCGTATCGAGGCCGGTCACGACAAGAGATCCATTGCCCGAGATCCTGCCCACAGCGCCTGCGCCGCGAAACACCGGATCGCTCAGATCGACGCCGCACGCCGCGTCGCCCAAGGACGCGTCGCATGACGGCATCAATTGGCGGCCGATGGGATTGTTCAGTTTTTCGGACAGGCCAAGCACTTCGGCGGAGAAGGCGCCGCCCCGTCGACGAATAGCGCCAAGGGTCCCGCGGAACAGCAGGAGCCTCACGTCCGGATCTCGCCAGTCGACCAACCAGTTTCGCAGCTCTGAGCTCTGGTAGAGACCTGCGCGCAAGTCCTCCTCGGTCAGCGCCTCGGAACTCAACGCTCCAGCGATGTCTTGATTGTCGGCGGCCAATCCCTCGGCGCTCTCCAATCCGGATGCAGAAAGCCCGGACGAAGGTTCGAATGTCACGCCGTCGAACGCGAGCGGTTCGTCATGGTCTGTAAACCCGATCGAGACGCCGGCGGGACGGTCCAACCGCCAACACCGACAGAACGTCGTCACGCCCTGGTCGAGACGACGCTGCAGGTCTTCAGGCACATCCCGCATTACTGGAGAACCTCGATTATGGGGATTGAGGGAATTTCGCCGGCCTCGAAACTCGCCAGGTTGATCGCTAGCGCATCGCTGTCAAAGCGGGCTGGAACATCGAAAGCAAAGCCGGCCGTCAATGTCGAACCGACGGGCGGCGGCGCTTCAAACACGACCGCCAGATCTTCGTTCAGCGAAAAGGCGGTGGTCTCGACGCCGTCAATGGCTGTTCGCACGCTCGCGGGGTCGGGTTTGGAGATCGGGCGTTGGTAGGTTTCACCGCCGGATGGGTATTCCTTGATGAGATCAAACCGTGTCGTCGCGCCGTCGCCCTGGCCCAAAGGCTGATCGGTGGGAGCGATCGAGCCGCTTGGCGCGCAGGATTTCCAATCGGCCCAATCGCGCCAGCGGAACGCATGCAAACGCCCGGCGCGCGCTTCGAAAAACGCAATGATCTCTTGGATGTCGTCCAGAGACCGAACGCCATAACCAGCGTCGTAGCGCCGGCGGGAGTGCCGCCAGGGGCTGTTTCTTTCCTCGCGACCAGACGCAAGGGATACGATCTCAGTCCGGCGTTCAGGCCCTCCGGTCGATCCGAACGAGATGGTCGGAGGGAATCGAATATCGTGGAAGCCCATGTCGGTTTGGGACCTCTGTCAGTGAATTGCGTGAAACGACTAAAGGCGGCGACGCCCGCGATCGACGGCACGGGCGAGTTGCGCCGCGACCTGGCTTTGAGAGCGGTGGAAGCCTTGAACGTCCGGCGTGTGAATATGAACTGAAACGCCCGAGTGCCACGGCTGTAATCCAGAACTTCCGCCTTGGGAGCTCGCCTGAACGCCGAGGCGTCCGTCCGGCCCTCGACTGAGCGGGAGAACAGCTTCAGGACCCGCTTCCCCCATCAAGCCGACGCCGCGGCGCATTGGGAAAAGCGTCGGCGCCCCGACAACCCCGCCAAAAGCGCCCCCGCGTGAAAACGCCCGAACGTTTGCGCCGAGGCCGGACACGCCGGTCATAGCGCGTCCTCCGGCAAACGCTCCTCCGCTGGAGAAGCCGAGAACGCCGCCCAAAACGGCGCCGCCAACCTGATTGAACAACCCGGCCGCGCTTGTGCTGAGAGCTGTTTTCAGCGGCGATACTGCTTGCTCCAGCGCCTTTCCGGCAACGGATGAAACCAGGTTGCGGAACACGCCAGAGAGCTTTCCCCCCTTCAGGACAAGTTGGCTGAGCGCCGTCTCAAAAGAGCTGCCGATGTCACTGACAAGCTCTTGCGATGCTTTGGACGACGCTTTCAGGTCGCGGTTCAGGGCAGAAAGCTCAGATCTCAGGGTGCTGACGGCGACGCTGGCGGTCTGAAGTTTGCGCGCGTCTGTCATTGAACGCTAATCCTCCTGGTTGTTGGACGCCGAGGCCGGCAGGTCCGGAAAGAGTTCGGCCAATCGCATCAGCTCTGCGCGGGACATCGGCGGATCTTGATCCGGATCCGCACCGATGAGGTTCAGGAACTCGCGTGGGCTGAGACGCCAAAACGCATCTGGAGAGAGGCCGATCACTCCAACGCCCAAGCGCATGAGCCTCGGCCAGTTCATGGCGTCTGCGCAGCGCCGTCAGCCGGTTCGGCCGGCCCTGGTGAAAACGCAGCCGCCAGCAAACGGCCGGCGAGCGTGTACGCGGCGAACACACCTGTTCGACCGTCGATCTCGATGTCAACGTCAGCGACTTCGTCTGCCGTTTTGCAGACGGCGTACTCGTTTCCACGATGTCCGGCGGCGATGATCTCCAAGATGTCCCGCGATCCGGGGCGACCGCTCTCAAAACGATCCACCAATGAAAAAAGATCCGCAACGGCCAGATTGGCTTCGAGTTCCGCCAGAGATCCAAGCGTTAGGCGGAGAACGCGCGCCTCGCCATCGACAAGAGCCGCGACCTCGCCGCGATGCGGATTGGCTATCGATTTCATGCTAGAACGCCGTGAATGAAAGAGGACCCGCAGAGGCGAGGCTGAGTTCGAAAGCCGCTTCGCCGTCATGGTCGCCGGAGTAGTCGAGCGATCCGATGTGGAAGGGACCTTCGATCGCGCCAAAATCGGGCACCAGGATCCGCCAGTTCATAATCGCGCCGTTGAAAAACGCGGAACGTATCGACGCATCCGTCGAGGAGTCCTTGAACACGCCAGAGCCCGAGATGGTCGCGGAGCGGACGCCGGCGCCCGCCAGCAGCTCTCGCCAACGGTCGGTGCTTTCCAGGCTGGTCACATCGACAGCCGCCGCATTGAAACTGATGCGCGTGGCTCGGAGCCCTGCAACGGTTTCGAAAGCGCCGGCTCCGGAATGGTCGAGTTTTAACAGGAGGTCTTTGCCTGCTTGAGCCGTCATCGGAGTTGTCACCTCGTTTTAGTGTGATGTGTCTTCGACGATCGCCCGGTAGCGCAGTTCGGCCTGGCGTTGATCGTCTTCGTCCGAACGCGTGAAACGTCCGTCCAGAAACTGGAGGCGCACCAATTGGCCCCTCTCGAGGGCCAATTCCGGATCCTCCAGCGCATCCGATACCGCCGCGGCGATTTTCTTGACTTCGCGAAACCCTCGGCGACCGCTGCGGATCATGATTGTGAACTCGTGGAGCGCGCCGCGATCTGTTTTGTCGAACCAAGGCGAGACGTCGTCATCTCCGAAGATGATCTTCGGCGCGCTGGCGGCGGCCCCCTCGGGCCGCCCTTCATTCGCGGCGGCGTCGATGATCTGATCCCGACCCAAGTACTGCCTCAGAGCAGCGTCGGATCGCAGATGATCGATCAGGGCTTCCTGCAGCGGCCAGGAAAACGCGGCTGTCATTGGCTTGCTCCGTCAGGCTTTGTTTCGGCGGGCAGCTTGGCGGCCTCGCATAAGCACGTGACTGTGCCGCGCCCGCCGTCGAACACGGCTTTGATGTCATAGACCTCGCGACCGCTTCGAAACCGTTGGCGGATCCTGGGGCGGACACCCCCCCGACGCGGCGAACACCGAAGCGTGATGCGATGGGTCACGCGCTGTTTCTGGGGAGAGCGCTTGCATGTCTCGTCCCCCGAAATCGGATGGACAGCGGCGTGATGTGCGCCGAGAGAAACCCATCCCACTGAGCGGGTCCGAGAGGGGATCTTGGGGACTTCGATATCGGAGAGGTCGCAGCTCGCCTCGAGGAGAAGACGCGTAGAGCGGTATGGCGATCGGATCATGAGGCCTAGCGCCCAATTAGAGCCGTAGCTGGCGAAACGGCGCCAGCAACGATTGAAGACCATTCGGCAGTGAGCGCACATTGCCGGCGTCTACGGCGTGCCGACGTTCGAAGTAATGAGCGGCCAGGAGCAGAACGGCCTGCTTGAGATCCGCGGGCAGATCGGTGTGATGGTCGCCAAAGCCGGCCTCGAAAACGACCTGAACGCCGCTCGGACCAGCCGCAGGCAACCAGGCCCCGACCGCGTGAATTTGATCGTCGCTATGCCGCCAAGTGCTCGGCTCGAACGGCGTCCACCGACCATCCTCAGCGATTGCGCTCACACTCGCCACGGTCAGCACGGGCAAGATCGGCAAGCGCTCTGACCGGGCGTTCGTCCAAGTCGGGAGCTCCCATTTCCAGGTCTGACGCAGACAGGCGAGCGATGTGCTTCGCTCGATCGCTGCGACGGCGCAGGCGAGCGCGCGCTCGGCCGCAGGAGTTTCGGTCGGCGGGTCGGTCAGCCCCAAGCTGAGCCTGAGATGGTCGAGAAAGTCGTCGAGAGGCACAGCCTCGGCGACTGCCGGCGTGAGACGTCGCAGGGTCATCGAAAACCTTTGATGTGAGAAAGAGGCGATCGCCCTTGCGGGATCTGGAACGCGGCGCGGGCCGCGCGCAAAGCGCTTCTGAATGCGCTCGAAAACTCGGATCGCGACTAATCGGGATCTTGGATCTCGTCGTCAAAACCGTCGAGAGAGATAACGTCTCCGGCGACGACCTGGACGGGGTCGCGCAGAGTGGTCGTCAACAGAAGTTGAGCCTGCGTGGCGTCCAAAAGGGCGACGTGGTCGGCTGTGCCGGTGTCCGCGATGGCGACGCCGTCCTGCCCGGCCACCATCAAGCGGCGGCCAGAGACATGCCCGTCGGCGAGGTCAAAGTCGCCGTTTCCAACCCCGATGGCCATCGTAACCGAACCGAGGCGCCTGCCGCCGTCCGCCTTTGGGTTGGCGGCGTCGGCGAACGTATCCGGCGCGCCTTCGCAGAGCACCAGAAGGTCGGCGTTGTCGGCGATGTAGCCGAAGGCCGCATCCAAGGCGGCATGGGAAAACTGTTTGGGCATGACCCCTCCCTTGTTCGCACGCCGCGCGGCGACAGACGCCGCGCGGAGCCAACCCGGTCAGTTATGTTGAGGCGAAACGGAGCAGCTTGATCGCTGCAAAGTCGGAGACGCCGCCCCCCACCCGTTTGGAGGCATAAAACAGGACGTGCGGCTGCGCTGAGTAGGGATCGCGCAGGATCCGCAAATCCGGTCGCTCTGCGATCGTGTAGCCGGCGCGGAAGTCGCCAAAGGCGACGGCGTCAGCGCCTGCGCCGATATCGGGCATCTCCTCCGCGATTGTCACCGGATAACCGAAGAGACGGGGCGGCTGACCTTCGATCACAGTCTCGGTCCAAAGGTAGCGGCCATCGGCGTCCTTGAACTTTCGGATAACGCCGGCCGTCGTCGAATTCATGACGAACACAGCGTTGCGCCGGTATCGCGCGCCGAGGGTGTAGACCAGATCGATCAGAGCATCGGACGGGTTCGACGATGGAAAACCGCCGGCTTCGCCTGTCGGAACATATCCCAGCGATCCCCAACTCCAGCTGTCTTCCGCAACAGCGGGGGCAGTCAGAAATCCTGTCGGCTCGTCAACGCCGTCGCCGATAACAAATGCGGCGTTCTCGGCGCGCGCGAAGCGATCGGAGATGCGATCCGCCAGCCAAGCCTCCAGATCGAAAGCGCTGTCGTCGAGAAGTCGTTGCGAGACCTTAGGGTGGGCTGAAAGCTCGTTCAGAGCGATCGAGATCCGGTCGATCTGAGGCGTCGCCGTCTCCGACGCCGACCCGGTTTCGACTTGCCATCCCGCGCCCATTTCTGAGTGATCGATCAGGACGTCGTACGCGCTCGCTTCGACCGTCACAACGTTGGCGATCGAACGGATCGAAGAGGCTCCGTTCAGAACCGTCGAGACCGTTTGAGAGGTTGCAGGGTCGATGAGGTAGCCGCCATCGGCGTTGACAGCGCTTGAGAGGGCTTTTTGTTCGAGACCAAGCGCATGCAGCCCATCTTCGGACCCCGAGCGCAGATATGCGCGCATTGCTTTACGGTGAGGCGACGCAGTCTCGACGGCGCGAGCGAGCCGCGGACGCGCGAGGTCCTTGCGATCGAGGGCGTCGAGACGCAGGGATTGTTCGGAAAGCCGGTCTTCGACGACGTCGCGGAACGACTTGATGTCGTCGGCGAACCCCGCGACCTGGTTCAGTAGGGTCTGTGTCGTTTGGAGGTTGGAGGGCATACGAGGAGAACTCCTTGGCAAGGCGTGAGAGAGATTGTTCTGGGGACGGGATGGAGCGGCGCTCGATCAGCGCAGGGCTTCGCGCGCGCGAAGAATTGCGTGGGTAATGACGGCGGCAGGCGATGGAGAGCCGTCTTCAAGGGACGGACGGATGCTCTTGGGCGCAGTCGGCTCTGCGCGGGCGGCTTCTGACATCGGAAATGTCACGAGCGAGATTTCCCACAGATCGACCTCGGTCAATCGGCGGCCAGCGTCCGTCTGCTCTGCCTGAACAACGCGGTACCCAATCGACAAGCCGTCTAAAGCGCCAGCCTTGAGAAGCGCCGCCGCTTCTGCGCCAGCCTGGCAGTCCAGACAAAGACGGCCTTCGGCGCGCAAGCCGCGGTCATCTTCCACAAGCTTTTCCCAGACACCGATCGGCTTGGCGGGGTCGTGCTGCCAGAGCATCTTCACAGGGGTTTCCCGCCCGGCGAGCGAGGTTAGAAAAGCGCCTGGCGCAATGACGTCGCCCGACTGATCGGCGATGTTGAACAAAGCGGCATAGCCCGCCAGCGCGCCGACCGGTCCGCCTTCTACGGACGGCGCGTCGAGCCCGATGGGACGCAATGGCGCATACTTAAACTCAAGCATGTAATGAGATCCTGTTTCTGAAGAGTGGGAGCTTGTGCGGCGCTCAAACCGCTGTCGCGCGCCAGATGAGCGAGCCGATGGCGCCCGCACCGGCGGCGGCGCAGGCCGAGACGGCGATCCACAGCCGGTTTTCAATTCGGTCGATCGCGCGCTCAATGCGGGCGAGCATGCCGTTTGTCCGGAGCCATCGATCTTCGGTCAGCCGCTCCAGCGCCAACAGTCGACCTGCGAGACCACTGGCCGACGGCGCCGGTTCGGCCGGATCGACCCGGAGATCGCGATCGGGCGGATCACTCGACATCGGCGTCATCCTGCTGCGAGTGTTTCGCGCCAAGCGGCGCCGACGGCAGACCAAGAGCCTTGCGTTTTTCGTCCGGCGTCAGGAATTCGGCCTGCGTTATCCTCCGCCAGCGATCGTCTCTTTCGCTCGCAAGGGCGGGCAACGCGTCGAGATCTGGCGTGAGCGTCAGGTTCTCTCGGTACGCGGCGGAGAACCAACCCGACAGATCCGCAGCCGTGCGGCGCAGCAGAGGCAGCAGCGTTTGACGCGTGAAGGCGCGATTGGCCTCCTGATAGTTTGAGTAAGTATTGTCGCCCGGAAGCCCTAGCAGCATCGGCGGGACACCAAAGGCCAACGCGATTTCCCGCGCCGCGGCGTCCTTGGTTTTCTGAAACTCCATATCCGCCGGGGAGAACCCCATGGGCTTCCAGTCCAACCCGCCCTCCAGGAGCATGGGTCGGCCGGCGTTCCGGGCGCCTTGATGATTGCTTTCCAGTTCCTCGACCAGACGCTCGTACTGGCTTTCGGTGAGATGGGCCTGACCGTCGCCGCCCTTGTAAACGACCGCGCCTGAGGGACGCGCGGCATTGTCAAGGAGCGCCTTCGACCACGCCCCCGCAGCATTGTGGACGTCGATCGATTTCGCCGCAGCCTTGAGCGGGCTCATGCCGTAATGATCGTCGAGCGGATCGAAGCACTTCAAATGCAAGATGATCGGAGGATCATTCGCAAAGCGGTCGATTTCAAACCGTTGCCGGTTTTTGTCGACCTGGTACTCGTAGGCTTCCGGCCAGCCGTCTGCGTCGAGGACGATGTTCACACGATCTGGCCGGAGCGCGTGTAACTCGAGCGGATGACCTGTCTTCGACACGCTCGCCCTGACATTGGCGTTCCCGGCGGACTGCAAGTGGCCGTAGATCGCCTCAAGAAACGCCGGACCCGACTGGGCCGGATTCGGCTTCTCCAAGAGCGTCAGGACCGGGTGCGCCAGAACGCGCTCATCGCCTTTGTGCAGCAGCAAAGGAATTGCCGCGGCGCTGTCGCAGATCAGCCGCGTGCACCGGTAGGCGATCGCATTTGTCGCATAGCCGACGCGGATGAGGGATCCGACGTCCCGAGGCGTCCAAGCTGCGCGCCCGCCCATGTGCATAGCGACAACGCCGCCGAGGGCGCCAGCGCCTGACTTGTAGGCGAGCCTATTGGTTTGCGGCGAGGCGAGCGCCCCGCGCAGCATCTCGATCAATTTCATTCTGGTGTCCAATGTCTCCGCCAGGGCGTTCAGCGCTCGACCCGGCATCATGAAGGGGTTGTTAAACTTCTTTGGGTACTGTCCCGTCAGGTGAGAGTACGAGAGCGAGAAATGACCCCTACCCCTCGGCTAACCGTTTCGCAGTTTTCGACGGAATATCAATTGCCTACGCGTTTGCAGGGCGGTTCCGTCTGGAAGCGCGCGCTGCTCGCTTTGTTGACGGCGCTGGCGCTTGTGAGCACTTCAATTGTCTCAGCGGCGCAGGCGCAAACAGCGCAAGCGGCCGTCGAACGCCCGAGCGAACCGGATTTCATCAGCATCTATGCGCAAATGATCGGCCGTTTCTCCTCGTACAAAGAATGCACGGACGAGGTGACGAAAAAGACCATCGCCACCATGTGGGAGCGCCAGGTTCCGATGGCGGCGTCGCTTTACGACATCGGCCACGCTTACCGTTCCTGCGAGGGGTTCGAGGACTTCTGGCAATCACTCTACTTCGCTGGCTTTGACACTCCGGAACAATGGATCGACATGCATCTGCGGTTGATCCGCCTGTCAGGGATGCTCAAGGCCGAAACGGACATGGAGGCGATGACCAAGGCGCGCGACTGGTTGCGCACAGCCATGGAGAGAACGCCCCGGGCGTCCCGTCTGTCGGCTGAAGAACGCCGGAGCGCGCAACGTCTTCTGTCCGAGATGATGTACAACGTCGTCAACATGATGCCGAACGAGGGCGATCCGGAACTGTTTGCAGAGCTGATCGAAAAGCGGCCGGACGACTTCTTCGTGTTTCTACCGGAGGAAAGCGATCTGCGGTTGAAGGAAACCCTTGAATTCGCTCAGTCCAAACGCTCGACAGACGAAGGTGCCAGACGCGCTGTTCAGTCACAGATGCGCAACTGAGCCGGCAGGCCTGTCGGACCGCTTCACAGTCTTCGGACGCGAGGAGCCGGACCGCGGGTCAACAGAACATCCGTGATCGCCCAGACGAGAGCATCGACCCGATCCGGGCTCCGGTCGGTGCTGAGCGGCGTCATCGCTGAGGACGAACCGTCTCGCGCGAAACCGCACATCTGATCCTCGAGTTTCGCCATCGAGCCGACATGCGACACCCGTCCCTGTTCATAGAGCGCCGCGACGGGCTCCGCCCGCAAGCGCTTGCCTCGCGTCGCCCGAACTGAGCGATAGGCGACCGTCGGATCCACCTGGCGCAGCACGGCCTCGACCATATCGCCGCCCTGATTGACTTCCGCGACAATCCGATCCGCGCGCAAACGCTGATAGGCGGACACGGCGCGCTCGGCCCAGGCTTGCGGCGAGGCTCCTTGCACAGACAGATCTTCTAAAACAAATGCGCGAGCGTTGCGCTCATCGCCGTCGAACCGCGCGCCGACAACGACGATGCCGCACGCGTCGGACCCGGCGTGAGATGTGGCTGGCGGATCGACAGCGACGACGATGCGGTCCAATCCGGGCGCGGCCTTGACCCGCGCCGCTTCGATATCCTCCCGGTTCCAGAGCGCGTTCGGCGGATCGAGCAGCAACTCTCCGTCGAGTTCCTGACGTCCCAGCATCGTTCCACCGTAGCGGTCCTCAACCTGTCGCAGAAATCCATCCGCCAGGTTGGCCGCGTTTTCGCGTGTGGGCGCACTGGTTCGAACGGTCGACGGAGACTGCAAGAGCTCGATCAGGGTGGCGTTCCTTCGCGGCGTGGTTGTCACCACCTGCTGAGGCTGTTCGCCAAGCCGCAGTCCGAACTGGAGCATGTCCCACGCAGCCTGCGCGCGCCGCCATTTGCCCAACTCGTCGCACCAGGCCGCATCGAACTGTGGACCCCGCAGCGATTCTGGGTCCTTGGCGGAAAACAGCTGCGCCTCTGCCCCGTTCGGCCAGATCAGACGCCGACGAGACACCTGGAACAGCGGTCTGCGGTCTGGCGGGGTGACGGACAAGAGCCCGGATTCGCCCAGAACCATCACGTCCCGCGCCTGATCCACGGTTTCGGCGATCAAGGCGATCCGGGATGAGCGGCCTGGATCTTTTGGCCCGGCGCCCTCGACCTGGCGGCGGATCCATTCGGCCCCTGCCCGCGTCTTTCCCGAGCCCCGTCCGCCCAAGACGACCCACGTCCGCCAGTCGCCTGGCGGGGGGTCTTGATGATCGGGTCTCGACCAGAGTTCAAAAGTCCAAAGAGCGGACAGAACAGCGTTCGCACTCAGGCCATCCCAAAACGCCCTAGCCGTTTTGCGATCGAGCGAGGCGATCCAGTCTGCGCGCGATTTCAACCCGGGCGGCGGCGAGATCCAAGAAGTCTGGCGGTTCGCTTGCGGCGTGCGCCGTTCTGACATTGTGAGACCCCGAAGCCATAACCGCCTGTGAGCGAGGCCGCTCAAGTTTCGTCAAACCTTCAATCAGCGCGAAAAGCGCTTTTCCGTGCGCTCGAATGGTTTCGGCCCGCTCTCGGGCAAGCTTTGGATCAACGGCGTCCGGCTGGGCGCGCAACGCGTCCAACGCCGAGCTCAACGCGTCCGTCAGGCTTTCATAGAGCTGCCGAGCGGCATCGACGCGGGCGTCAGTGTCGGACGTTTGCGACGACGCTGCGGCCTTGTCCCATCCCATGCGCTTAGCTCGCCGACGGAGCGTCGTCTCTGAAACGCCGACCTGCGCCGCCAGCTCCTTTCGAGAGATCTCGCGGCGACGCCATAGTTCGGCGGCGACGCGCCATTTCGCGTCCCCGTTATCAGCTACGTTCGTCATATGAGAAACTTCAGTTCACCGAGAGGCGGTTTTGGGCGGGCGGTTCGTTTCGCCCCATCTCTCGCATCATGCCTGAGACACTACCCAGCAGCGTGCGGTAGGTCAAGCACTTTGTTCGTGTTTTTTTCTGTTTTTGTTCCGTCACGCGATTTCGAGGTTTTAGCGCGGTCGTCGCTTGTTCCTTGTCGAGCGCCTGACTAAAAGGTCGATCGGGTGAGCAGAGCGCTGAGCCGAGTCTGGGGATTTGAAAATGAGCGACGACAACAACCCGCTGTGCTTGAGGTGCCTGCTGTTGGGTCTCCTTCCAGTTCTGGCTGCGGGGGCGCTGGGCTGGTGGCTCTCGGGCGCGTACGAAGAACGCTTGAACGCAGCGACGATCGAGGTTGCGGCCGCGGTTGAGGAAAACGACGACCTCCGCGTTCAAGCCGAAGAGATGGAGATCACCCTGGCCGAGACCCAGGAGCAGCTCCAGGCCGCGCGTCGGGCGGCGGCGACCACCGGTCCTGTCACAACAGGTGAAATCCGAGATCGGATCGCAGCCCTGAACGAGAACGATCGCAGAAAACTCTTGGCGGCGCTTGGTGTTGGCGAAGCTTTTGGGGCGGACGCGCTTGGCGCAGCGATCGGGGAAGCTCCCAGCGCGGAACAAGTGCGCCTTTACGACCGTTTGCCGGACTTCGAAGGATTCTCGTCATGGTTCAGCGCGCTCAATCAGGATGAAAAATCTGAGTGGCTGGGAAGGCTGCCCGAAACGGATGGGTTGACGATCTCGAAGGTGGACTTGCCCGAGCTCGGATTGGTCGACGCAGCGACGATTTCGCAGCAGTTCGGGCTTCTGCAGGATCAGGCGGACACTGTCGCCGCGGAACGTGACCAGTTGCGCGCCGCCCTCGACGCGGCGCGCCTGGAGCAGGATGAATCGATCGAACAGAACACGGCGCTGCGCCAAGAGGTCGAGCAACTCAAGTCGGCTCTGGACGCTGAGGCGGATGCGCCCGGCGCAACCGAGCTCCTCGACGCAGTCGGCGCAATCTCTCCGACGGATCGTGCGGAGTTTCTCGCGGCGATAACGCGTTCAGATGGGTTTGCGGGCTGGGTCGAAGGGCTGTCTGAAGAGGATCAAGCCCAACTTCGGGACCGGCTGGCGCTGGCCACGCCCTCGGACGCGCCGGAGGAAGAGAACGCGAGCGCGCTCCGCAATGAAGTCGACCGTCTCATCGGCGACCTGGCTACGGCCCTCGCGGAGCGTGATGCGCTTGCCGAGCAATACGCAGCTCTTCGAGACATCGCAGACACCCCGGACGCGGAGCGTTTGTCGCTGCCCGGGCGCGGTGTGGTCACCGTCGCCGAGGCGCAAGCGGCCTTCAGCGAGTTGGACGGCGTTCTCGCGGATCTTCGCTCGGCTGTCGAAAGCGCTCGTGTTTCGGTCAACGAGAAAGAGGCGCGGATCGCGACGCTGGAAGAAGATCTCGCCGCTGCTCAATCGACCGCGGAGGAAGCTCAACGCGAGGCGGAGCAGGCGCGCGAGTCGCTGGTGGGCCGCCTGCGCGAGAGCATGGAGACCGCAGAGACGGCGCCAGAAACGGACCAGACCGCGACAGTCGGCTCGCCCGTGACGCTGAACGCCAACGTCGCCTTTGCGACGGGATCAGCGACGCTCAGCGACCCTGGCAAGGACGCCCTCGCGCGGATCGCCGAAGAACTGTTGTCCGAACTCGACGCGCGCCCAGAACAGGAATGGGAGCTGGTGATCGAAGGGCACACGGACCGGCGTCCGATTTTCACAGAACGGTACTTCTCGAACTGGGACCTGTCGGCCGCCCGCGCCGCCGCCGTGGCGCGGCATCTCGCATCGCTGGGCGTGCCGGAAGACAGGTTGATCGCGGTTGGCCGCGCGCAGTTCCAGCCGATCGACGAAGGTGATTCAGAGGCCGCGTTCGCGCGCAACCGTCGGATCGAATTCGATATAAGATCGCGCCAATAGCCACTGGCGGAGCAGTTCTAGCGGATGCGGCTACCCGCCATCGGCGGGGCGCTGGTTCTCGCACCGGCGCCACTCCCGAACCTTTGCTTCGTGCTCTCGCAAGGTCTTGGAGAACCCGTGAGATCCGTCGAAGTCGCAGCTCGCGACAAAGAACAGATACTCGGTCGCCGCCGGGTTCATCACGGCTTCGATGGCGCTGACGCCCGGGTTTGCAATCGGTGTCGGAGGCAGACCATCAATCGTATAGGTGTTGTAGGGGGTCTCTTTCCGGATCTCGGAGCGACGAATGCCGCGCCGATTTCCTTCGCCGTCGACCAGCGGCTCGCCTCCGGAGATCCCGTAAATGATGGTCGGATCCGATTGGAGGCGCATTCCGCGCCTGAGCCGGTTGACGAAAACGCCGGCGACTTCTGGGCGCTCGCCCCCGACCCCCGTCTCCTTCTCGACGATCGACGCGAGAATGAGCGCCTCGACCGGAGTGTCGTATGGCAGATCCGGGGCCCGCGCCGCCCATGCCTCCGCCAGGATCCTTTCCTGTGAAACAAGCATTCGATCGATCACGGCTTGGCGGGTTTCGCCGCGCTGGACAAAGTAGGTGTCCGGAGCCAGCGCGCCCTCGGGCGGCACGTTGGCGATCTCACCGGTGAGAACCTCAGAGGCGCGGACGATCTCGACGACCTGCCGGGAGGTGAGGCCTTCAGCGACGGTGACCCGATGTTGCACCGCGCGCCCTTCGGAGATCAGAGCCATGACGTCTTCGATCGAAGCGCCGGCCGGGATCAGGTACTCGCCGGCCTTCATGCTCTGAGCGACGCCGGCGCGGCGCGCCGCGAGCGTGAACATCCAACCTGAGTCGATGACGCCCTCCTCAAGGAGCGCGTCAGTAATGCGGCCGAGACCGGCGCCGCTGGGCACGACGAATGTCGTATCTTCCGCCAGAGGCCCCGGGTTCCCGAAGGTCGAGTCCAGAGACTTCAAACCGATCACGCCAGCGATGACCAAAACGATCGCAACCGTGAAGAGATTGGACCAAAACCCCCTCATCACACCTCCCCTGGCTCAGCCTCAACTGAGATCACATGATCCCTTCATCCGATGGCTTGCCGCTAAACGGCCGGCGCTTTCCCCATGACGACCGACGCGTTGGTTCCTCCAAAGCCAAACGAATTAGATAGTGCGACTTTGATTTCGGCTTTTTTCGGTTCATGCGGCACGAGATCGAGTTCCGCGTCGACCGACGGATTATCCAAGTTCAGCGTCGCCGGCGCAACTTGGTCGCGCAGCGCAAGGATACAGAAAATCGCCTCAACGGCGCCCGCCGCGCCGAGCAAGTGGCCGATCGATGACTTGGTCGACGACATCAACGCTCTCGAGGCCGAACTGTCGAGCAGGCGGGTCACCGCTTGCAGCTCGATTTCGTCGCCCGCCGGGGTCGAGGTGCCATGCGCGTTGATGTAGTCAACCGCCGACGCTTCGAGGTTCGCGTCTGCGAGAGCTGCTTTCATCGAGCGGTATCCGCCGTCGCCGTCAGGGGCTGGAGACGTCACGTGATGAGCGTCGCCCGACAATCCGTATCCGAGAACTTCGCCGTAGATCTTGGCGCCGCGCGCGCGCGCATGCTCAAGCTCTTCGAGGACGAGGACGCCAGCGCCCTCTCCCATCACAAACCCATCACGATCTTGATCATAAGGGCGCGAGGCTTTTTCAGGCGTGTCGTTGAAATTGGTCGACAGCGCCTTGCAGGCCGCGAAACCGGCGATCCCAAGTCGGCAGATCGCGGCTTCCGCACCGCCGGCGACCATCACGTCAGCTGCGCCGTCCCGGATCAGACGCGAGGCGTCGCCGATCGCATGCGCGCCGGTCGAACACGCCGTGACGACGGCGTGGTTTGGTCCTTTGAAACCGTACTTGATAGAGATCTGACCTGAGCAAAGGTTGATCAGACTTCCCGGAATGAAGAAAGGAGAAACCCGGCGCGGCCCTTTTTCGTAGAGGGTCACCGACGTCTCTTCGATGAGCTGCAGCCCGCCAATGCCTGAGCCCACCAGAACCCCCGTGCGAAGACGATCTTCTTCGTCTTCGGGCTTCCATTTCGCATCCGCCAGAGCCTGTTCAGCTGCAGTCAGCGCAAACATTATGAAAGGGTCGTTGCGCCGCTGTTCGCGCTTCTCCACCCAATCATCGACGTTGTAGGCCGCATTGCCCTGCGTCGGGACGAACCCGGCGACCCGGCACGGCAGATCGGAGGCTTCGAACTGATCAGAAATTGGGCCCAGACCGGAGTCTCCGGCGAGCAAGCGCTGCCAGGTCGGCTCCACGCCGCAGGCCAAAGGGGTGACGAGACCAAGACCGGTTACGACGACACGCCGCATGTAATAACCCTCCAGTGCTGCAGGCCGACCAGCACCGTCCGCCACGGTCGACGCGACCTGTAACTACTCAAAACTCCGAAGCATTGCTGCGTTCCGATATAAGCCGCAGCCGCCCTCTGCAAGGCGCCTGATCTTCGGAGACCTTTCTGATCAACTTTGAACCAGCGGTTCGGACAACGCAAAAGGGAGACGTCGCGCTCGGCGACGTCTCCCCTTTTTAGACAGAAATCGACGTGCGGATTAGCCCGATTTTTCGGTGATGAATTTCACCGCGTCGCCGACGGTTTGAATGTTCTCGGCTGCATCGTCCGGGATCTCGACGCCGAACTCTTCCTCAAAGGACATCGTCAGTTCGACTGTATCGAGCGAGTCCGCGCCGAGATCGTCAATGAAGCTCGCGCCTTCGACAACTTTTGCTTCTTCAACGCCGAGATGTTCGGCAACGATCTTCTTAACGCGCTCAGCGATATCGCTCATGTTCTATCCTCGTAGGGTGTGTGGGCCGCAGGCCCTCTCCAACAAAAAAATCGATAGGGCCTCTGACCCTGCGGCGCCGCCTTGTACAAACCGGCTGGCCTTAGCGACCGTGTGGCCGCGAAGCTCGATGGCGGTCGCCTTATCACAGGAAATTCCGACGTTGAAAGAGGAAAAACGCGTCTTCGGGCGCTGAATGAACATTGCTCAAAAACGCGCTCCCCGTCACAGCATGGCCATGCCGCCGTTCACGTGCACGGTGTGACCCGTCACATAGCCCGCCTCTGGCGAAGCGAGAAACAGCGTCGCCGCCGCGATCTCCTCGGGCGTTCCCATGCGGCCGGCAGGTATCTTCTGATCAATCGCAGCTTTCTGGTCTTCGGTGAGCGCGTCGGTCATCGCGGTGGCGATGAAACCGGGCGCGACGCAGTTCACGGTGACGCCCCGCGAAGCGACCTCATATGCGAGGGATTTCGACATGCCGATCATCCCGGCCTTTGAAGCGGCGTAGTTTCCCTGTCCGGGATTTCCCGTTGCGCCGACGACGGAGGTGATGCCGACGATCCGCCCCCAACGCGCCTTCATCATTCCCCGCAAGACGCCGCGAGACAAACGAAAGGCGGCTGTCAGGTTCACCGCGATCACCTGGTCCCACTCTTCGTCGGACATGCGCATGAACAAGTTGTCGCGCGTGAGCCCCGCGTTGTTGATCAGGATATCGACCGAGCCCATCGCCTCAACCGCTTGTTTCGGCAGAGCGTCGACCGCGGCGCTGTCAGACAGGTTGCACGGGAGCACGTGAGCACGATCGCCAAGCTGCGCGGCGACCGCTTCGAGCGCTTCGCGGCGCGTGCCCGAAAGACCAACCGAGGCTCCTGCGTCATGCAGAGTTTTAGCGATTGCGCCGCCGATGCCGCCGGAGGCTCCGGTTATGAGCGCGCACTTGCCTGTCAGATCAAACATTCGAGTTTCCTTTCGATGCCGCGGGCCGTTAGGCGAGACCGGCGGCGAGGTCGTCAAGATCGGCCGGCGTGTTGATCGCGCGGCCTGTGAGGTTCGGATCGATGCGCCGTGCCATACCCGTCAAAACTTTGCCGGCGCCGATTTCGACAAGCTCGGTCACGCCCTGCCCCGCCATCCAGGAGACGCTTTCACGCCACCGCACAGAACCGGTCACCTGTTCTACGAGGAGCCGTCGGATCTCCTCGGGATCGCTTTCAGCCGAGGTCTTCACATTCGGGACGATCGGCGTGACTGGCGCCGTGATCTCAACCGCCGCCAACGCGTCGCGCATCGCGTCGGCCGCTGGCTGCATCAGGGCGCAGTGAAACGGGGCCGAAACCGGAAGCTTCATCGCCCGTTTCGCGCCCTTCTCCTTCGCGATCACCACGGCGCGGTCGATCGCGGCCGCATGTCCGGAGATGACGACCTGACCCGGGGCGTTGTCGTTCGCGGCCTCGCAAACGTCCCCCTGCGCGGCTTCCTCCGCGACGGTTCTGGCCGCGTCGAGATCCAGGCCGATAAGAGCGGCCATCGCGCCCACCCCGACAGGGACCGCTTGCTGCATGGCGCGGCCACGGGTCCGCAGCAGTCGTGCGGCGTCGCCCAGCTTCAGAGCGCCCGCGCCTGCGAGCGCCGAGTACTCGCCCAGAGAGTGCCCAGCGACGAAGGACGCCGCTTGTCCGACGTCCACACCTTTTTCCGCGAGGGCGCGAACGGCTGCGATGGAGACGGCCATCAGCGCCGGCTGGGCGTTTTCGGTCAGGGTGAGCTGGTCGGCGGGTCCGTCCCACATCAGCGACGAGAGCTTTTCGCCGAGCGCCTCGTCGACCTCGTCAAAGACGGCGCGCGCGGCCGGATAGGCCTCGGCGAGCTCTTTTCCCATGCCGACAGCCTGGCTGCCTTGCCCCGGAAACACGAATGCTCGCATGAGCCCCTCCTAACCCTTTAACCAATTCGTAACGAATTAACGTGTCCGGGGCTCATGGGCGAGGCGCAACCGGCTTGTCAACGCTCAGTCGCGCGTTTGCATGGGCGAGGCTGCGGATACCGCTTGCTTTCCCACCATCGATTCGCCATAAGGCCGGCTTCCCGGATCTTACGACATCGGCAGCCTCTCAGACGCGAACCCGGGATGTTCTGTTCGCGCCACGAAGCTTGTCGCAGACAAAAGGAAATACGCATGCCGCTCTATGAGCATGTTGTGATCGCCCGGCAGGATCTGTCGTCGGCGCAGGCGGAAGGCCTGATTGAAGAACTCCAAGGCATTTTGGGCGAACAAGGCGGCTCGATCGTTGGGACCGAGTACTGGGGCCTTCGCTCGATGGCCTACAAGATCAACAAGAACCGGAAAGGCCATTACGGCTTTCTGCGCCTTGATGCGCCAGCCGACGCAGTGCTGGAGCTGGAGCGCCGCGAACGCCTCCATGAAGATGTCATGCGCTTCATGACGATCCGCGTCGACGAACATGAGGAAGGCCAGAGCGCGATCCTGACCGCCAAGGCGAGCCGTGACGACCGCCGAGGCGGACGCGATCGGGGACCGCGGGATCGTGACGATCGTCCGCGCGAGCGCGACGACCGTCCGAGAGAGGATCGTCCAAGGGAGGATCGTCCAAGAGAGGATCGCCCAGCCCCAGAAGCGTCAGAGGAATAAGGAGACCGACCATGGCCGCTGCCCGCAGACCCTTTTTCCGACGCCGGAAGACATGCCCGTTCTCTGGCGAGAACGCGCCGCAAATCGATTACAAAGACGTAAAGCTGCTTCAGCGCTTTATTTCGGAGCGGGGCAAAATCGTTCCGAGCCGCATCACCGCTGTGTCGGCTAAGAAGCAGCGCGAACTCGCTCAGGCGATCAAGCGCGCGCGGTTTCTGGCGCTTTTGCCCTACGTGATCAAATAAGGAGCTGAAGCGATGGAAGTCGTATTGCTCGAACGAGTAGAGAAACTCGGCCAGATGGGCGACGTCGTCCGCGTCAAGGACGGCTACGCCCGCAACTTTTTGCTGCCCCAGCAAAAGGCCCTCCGCGCGACGAAAGGCAATCTCGCACGTTTTGAGACCGAACGCGCACAGCTTGAGGCGCGGAACCTCGAGCTGAAAAAAGAAGCCGCCGCCGTCGCAGAAAAGCTGGATGGCGAGGCGTTCGTCATCATTCGCTCCGCCTCCGAGGCCGGCAACCTTTACGGATCGGTCACCGGAAGAGACATCGCCGAAGCGTCGACGGAAGGCGGGTTCTCGGTCGATCGTCGGCAGATCGTGCTTGAGCGTCCGGTGAAAGAACTCGGCCTGCATGATGTGCGGGTCGTGCTCCATCCGGAGGTGGCGGCGACAATCAAGATCAACGTCGCGCGCAGCCAGGAAGAAGCTGAGATCCAGGCCCAAGGCAAATCCATCGCCGAACTTCGCGCAGAGGAAGAAGCCGCGGAAGAGCTTGATGTGGCTGCGTTGTTTGAAGACGTCGGCAAGTTCGACGAGGACGCCGACGATCAAGAGAGCGACGATGGCGAAAAGCCGGCGGAAGCTGACGGCGAAGCGGCGGAGACGCCAGAGGACGCCGCACGCTAAATCGCCTCTGACGTTACAGTCATCAAAAAAGCCGTGGGGAGACCCGCGGCTTTTCTATCTTTGGCGCTTCGTCCTTGATCGGCCTGTGGACAAGGATGAGGACGCCTTGGGCTCTGATCTGGACGAGCGTCAGTTTTATGTGAGCGACTCGACTTCTGTGTCGATTTCACCCTAGCGACTCATCTGTGTTTTCCGCTTATCTCCTGTCCAGAGGATGAGAGGAGAGAAACATGGCCGACGGAGCGTCGGGCGGATTGCCGCCGGCGGGCGGCGATGGCGTTCGCAAACCGAACGCAGACATCGCAGATCCCGCAGTTCCCCATAACATTGATGCTGAACAAGCCGTGTTGGGAACACTGTTGATCGACAATGACGCGGCAGACGGACTGAGCTTCTTACTGCCGGACCATTTTTTCGACCCGGTGCACGGGCGGATCTACGAGACGTCGCTGCGTAAGATCAGCAATCAGCAGCTCGTCACGCCGGTCACTCTGAAGACGTTGATGGAGAACGACCCCGGACTGCAGGAGCTTGGCGGTCCCGCTTATCTCACGCGTCTCGCGAACTCGGCGATCACCATCTACAACGTGAAGGCGTACGCCGAAGAGATCTACGAGCTGGCCCTGCGACGGGAGCTCGCCGATCTCGGCAAACAAGTGACGTTGCACGCGCTCGACGCCGCAGCCGAAAAACAAGCGCTCGATCAGATCGCTCTGGCGGAAGAAAAGCTGTTCAAGCTGGCGGAAACCGGCCGTTCCGAGGGCGGGTTCCAGCCGTTCAAGCACGCTCTGACCGAGGCGGTGGACCTCGCCAACCGCGCCTACCAACGCGACGGCCAGCTGATGGGGATTTCCAGCGGTCTGATGGACATGGACGCGAAGCTGGGCGGTCTGCACGACTCGGATCTGATCATCCTCGCGGGGCGTCCCTCGATGGGGAAAACCGCCTTGGTGACGAACCTCGCCTTCAATGTCGCCTCGGCCTTCAAGGCGCAAGACGCCGCCGATCCCCGCTCGGGCGCAGCCAACGGCGGCGTGGTCGGCTTCTTTTCTCTCGAGATGTCATCGGATCAGCTGGCCACCCGTATCCTTGCGGAACAGGCGGAGGTTCCTTCCGAGAAGATCCGGCGCGGCGAAATGGACGAGGAAGAGTTCCGCCGATTCGCTGAAGCCGCAGCCCGCCTGCAGGATGCGCCGCTCTACATCGACGACACCCCCGCCCTGTCGATTGCGGCGCTCGCAGCGCGCGCTCGGCGGTTGAAGCGTCAAAGCGGCTTGGATCTTCTGATCGTCGACTATCTGCAGTTATGCCGAGGGTCGGCCAAGAGCTCGGAAAACCGGGTGCAGGAGATTTCCGAGATCACGCAAGGTCTCAAGGCGATCGCGAAAGAGTTGAAGATCCCGGTCATCGCGCTTTCTCAGCTGTCGCGCCAAGTGGAGAGCCGGGAAGACAAACGGCCTCAGCTTTCGGATCTCAGGGAATCAGGATCGATCGAGCAGGACGCCGACGTGGTCATGTTCGTGTTTCGAGAGGAGTACTATGTGGGGCGTCTTGAACCCCGCGAAGGCACCCCGGAGCACGCGGAATGGCAGAACAAGATGGACGAGGTGCACAATCTCGCCGAGGTCATCATCGGCAAGCAGCGGCATGGGCCCATCGGAACCATCAAACTGATGTTCGACAGCCGCTTCACCCGCTTTAAGGACCTCGCTCGGGATCACCACGCCTTGGCGCGTCACTGAGGCGCGGGCCGCGCGTCGACAGCTGAGACATCGACGCATCTTGCGTCGCAGCCCTGCTGTGTCTGACAACCGACTAGCGACATTCCATTGTGCGAAGGAAAGCTGCCGGATGGCCCGTCCGATTCTGACCATCGATCTGAATGCGATCGCTGAGAACTGGCGCGCGTTGGACAGCTTGTCCGCCGCCCATGTGACAACGGGCGCAGCGGTGAAAGCGGATGGGTACGGGGTCGGAGCCGCCGTCGCGGCTCGAACCTTGTCAGCGGCCGGGTGCGGTACGTTCTTTGTCGCGACGGCTCCCGAGGCAATGGAGGTGCGCGACGCGCTGGGCTCCGGCGCCGAGATCTACGTGCTGAACGGCGCGGTCGAGGGCTTGTCGGAGATCGTCGCAGCGGACGCGCGCCCGGTCCTGAACGCGCGAACCGATGTCGAAATGGCGCTCGAGTTCGCCAGGCAGCACGAAACCCCTTTGTCGTGCGCTTTGCAGTTCGAGACCGGAATGAACCGTCTCGGACTGAGCTCGGCGGAGACGGAGTGGCTTGCACAGACCGATGTTTCGGCGCTGTCCGTCCAGGTCCTCATGTCGCATTTCGCCTGCGCGGACGAAGCGGGGCACCCTCTGACGCGGGAGCAGATCACGCGGTTCAATGAGCTGGTTCCGGCGCTTCGAGACCGGTTTCCCAACGCAAAGCTCAGCCTATCGGCGACTGGCGGCGTTTTGCTCGGCGCGGACGCGCATTTTGATCTGACCCGTCCGGGCGTCGGCCTTTACGGGGCCGACCCTTTCTGCGACGCGCGGCCTGTCATACGCCTAGAAGCGCCTATTCTGCGTGTTTGGGACGTTAAACCCGGCGAGACGTCTGGATATGGGGCGACTTGGACCGCAACGCGTCCAAGCCGCTTGGCGACGCTCCCATTGGGCTATGCGGATGGCCTGCCCCGCAGCCTCTCGGGCCGCGGCGAGGCGAAGGTCGGCGGTCGCATCGTCCCGCTGGCGGGGCGCGTGTCGATGGACCTTATCGTCCTGGACGTGACCGACGTTCCAGACGCCGCGCCAGGGGATATGGCTGTGCTTTTGGATGACGAACTTACAGTCGACCGAATGGCCACATCTGCCGGAACGATCGGCTATGAAATCTTGACGAGCCTTGGAGATCGCGCGATCCGCCGTTACAAGCCAAGCGCCGTCACTGACGGAAAGGGGGATGTAAGCGCGTGATTTCGTTAGTCTTGGGCATATTCGCCGGCATTGGCGCAACCATTCTCGGCCTTGCCCGGTTCACCGGCCACGCGTTTGTTTTCGCCGGCTCTGCGGTCAGTCATATCTTTCGCCCGCCCTTCTTCCCGGGCGAGGTCCTTCGTCAGTTCATGAAGATCGGCTACTACTCGTTGCCGGTGGTCGGGATGACGGCGCTTTTCACCGGCGCCGTGCTGGCTCTGCAGATCTATATCGGCGGCTCTCGCTTCAACGCTGAAAGCGCTGTCGCGTCGATCGTCGCCATTGGCATAACGCGCGAATTGGGTCCGGTCTTGGCCGGGCTGATGGTCGCCGGTCGCGTCTCCTCGGCGATCGCGGCGGAGATTGCGACGATGCGCGTCACCGAACAGATCGACGCGCTCGTGACCCTGTCGACAAACCCGATCAAGTATCTTGTCACGCCGAGGGTCGTCGCGGCGACGCTCGCCCTGCCCCTGCTGGTCGCCGTCGCCGACAGCATCGGGATCCTGGGAGGCTTTCTAATCGGGGTCGAGCGTCTGGACTTCAACGCGGCGACCTATATTCGAAACACGACGGAGTTCCTGCAGCTGGCGGACATCACATCCGGCCTTTGGAAGGCCGCGGTGTTCGGGTTCATTATTGCTCTAATGGGATGCTATCACGGCTACTATTCAGGCCGAGGCGCCCAGGGCGTCGGCCGCGCGACGACAAACGCGGTGGTGTCAGCGAGTATCCTGATCCTCGCATCGAACTACGTGCTGACCGAGCTGTTCTTCTCGGCGTAAAGGCGCGAACGGAGGCGATCATGAGAGACGAGGCGCAACATTCGCCCACCGCGACGGCAAGGCCCGCGCCGGACCCGTCTGTGATGATCGCCATGCGCAATGTCGCGAAGTCGTTTGGTCCGAAGAACGTTCTTGTCGACGTATCGCTGGAGGCGCCGCGAGGGCAAAGCGTGGTGATCATCGGCGGCTCTGGCACGGGTAAGAGCGTCACGATCAAGAGCATTATCGGGCTCTTGGAGCCTGACGCGGGCGAGATCTGGGTCGATGGCGTCCGAGTGGACCGGCGCAAGCGCGGCGATGCTCTGCTCGCACGCTTTGGAATGCTGTTTCAGGGCGGAGCCTTGTTCGACTCGCTGCCTGTCTGGGAGAACGTGGCGTTCCGTCTTCGCCAGGACAAAACGAAAACTGCGGCCGACTGCAAAGAGATCGCCGTGGAGAAACTGCGCCGTGTTGGCTTGAAACCGGAAACAGCGGATCTGTTCCCGGCCGAACTTTCCGGCGGCATGCAAAAACGCGTTGGCGTGGCGCGCGCGATCGCGGCCGATCCAGAGATCATCTTCTTTGACGAGCCGACGACCGGGCTTGATCCGATCATGTCGGGCGTGATCAACGAGTTGATCCGCGAGCTGGTCGTCGAGATCGGCGCGACGGCGATGACCATCACCCATGACATGTCGAGCGTCCGGGCGATCGCCGACCGGGTCGCAATGCTGCACGAAGGCGTCATTCAGTGGGAGGGGCCGGTCAGCGAGATCGATTCGACCTTGAACCCGTATGTGCGCCAGTTTGTGCAGGGTCTGGCGGAAGGTCCCATCGAGGCCGTGCGATAACCGCGCTCAGATGATCGCAGCGGAGATCTTTGGATGGCCCAAGCAGTTCAACTCATGCTTGCGGTGTTCATGGCCTTCGCCGTGTTTGGGGTCACGCTGTTTTCGATCAGCCGCATTCTGAGCTCCGAAGGCCGGCTTCGTTTGGCCCACGCGGTCTGCGTCGGTTCGGTCTTGGTCATGATGGGCGCAATGATGATCTTGTCGGAGGGTGGATCTCTCTTCGGCGCGTCGCCGATACCGCTCGCGAAACTGGGCGCGTGGATGCTGGGTGTTTCAACGCTTGCCGCAATCTGGCTCGAGAGCGGGTCTAAACGTTGGACGCTCGCGCCCTTCCTAGTTCTGAGCACTGTCGTGGCCAGCGGAGCGCCCTTTGTTTGAAGTGTTGTCTTTATGAGCGCGCAGGACCCCAAAGGCGTCGCGGTCGTTGTAAGGCTCGCCAACCTCGCATTGCTCGGACTTTATCCTCTGGTTTGGACCGCGCCCTTGCTCAGCACGGAGATCCTTTATCTGTTCGCCACGTCGCCGGTGTCGGTGATCTCGGGCGTTGCGGATCTCTACGAGACCGACCTCTTTCTGTGCATCGTCGTTGTGATGTTCGCCATCGTCATGCCCTATGGCAAAACGCTGTTGTTGACGTTCGTGCACTTCGCGGAAATCGACCGCGCGCGCAAGCTGATCCCCGCTGTCGAGGTGATGGGGCGTCTGTCGATGACAGACGTTTTTCTAATCGCGATCTACGTTGTGGTTTTCAAAGGTGTGGGACTTGGAGCTGTGAACATTGAATGGGGGCTCTATGCTTTTACCGGGTTGGTGCTGTGTTCGATCTTCATAGGTTGGGCGACGCATCGATCACTCGAACAGATGTCCAAAGAAGCGGCCGGGTGATGGCGAAGTCGACGACCCAATATGTTTGCCAGAGCTGCGGCGCCACGTATCGAAAGTGGGCCGGACGTTGCGAGAGTTGCGGCGAATGGAATTCGATCGTCGAAGACGCCGGGCTCTCAGAGGCCGGCCCATCCACCAAAAGCCTTGGCGCCTCGAAAGGCCGGCGGATCGAGTTGAGCGCTCTGGACGGCGAGGACAAACCCCCGCCTCGGCGCTCAACCGGGGTGATTGAGCTCGATCGGGTACTGGGGGGCGGCCTTGTGCCCGCCTCCGCCGTCCTGTTGGGCGGCGATCCGGGAATCGGGAAATCCACGCTCTTGCTTCAGGCCGCAGCCAAGGTCGCGATCGCAGATGGCGGCGTGGTCTATGTCTCGGGCGAGGAAGCCCCGGCGCAGTTGAGGATGCGCGCTTTGCGCCTCGGCCTCGACAAGGCGCCGGTCAAACTGGCGGCGGCGACCAATTTGAGAGACGTTCTGACGACGCTCGAGGCGGAAAAGCCTGATCTCGTCGTCATTGACTCGGTTCAGACCATGTGGGCCGACAATGTCGAGAGCGCCCCGGGCTCGGTTGCGCAGGTTCGCGCATGCGCCCACGAGCTGGTCAACTTCGCCAAACGTCGGAATGTCGCCGTCATCATCGTCGGACATGTGACCAAGGAAGGCCAGATCGCGGGTCCTCGCGTCATGGAGCACATGGTCGACACCGTGCTTTACTTCGAAGGCGAGCGCGGACACCCGTTTCGGATCCTTCGGGCCGTCAAGAACCGCTTCGGCGCCGCTGACGAGATCGGCGTCTTCGAGATGACCGGCGACGGGCTGGCTGAGGTCGCCAACCCCTCGGAGATGTTCCTGGGCGAGCGCGGAGAGCCGACATCGGGCTCGGTGGTCTTCGCTGGAATTGAGGGCACAAGACCCGTTTTGGTGGAGATCCAGGCGCTCGTGGCGCCCTCTCCGCTCGGGACGCCGCGACGCGCCGTCGTGGGTTGGGATACTGGACGGTTGGCGATGGTCCTGGCCGTCTTGGAGGCGAGATGCGGGGTCAGCTTCAGCGGCCAGGATGTCTATCTGAACGTCGCTGGCGGCTTGCGGATCACAGAACCGGCGGCGGATCTGGCGGTGGCGGCCGCCCTTTTGTCGGCGCTTGAGGATCGTCCTGCCCCAGCTGACGGCGTCGTTTTCGGCGAGATCAGCCTGTCTGGCGCGATCCGCCCGGTGATCCACGCCGAGACACGTCTGAAGGAAGCCGCCAAGCTGGGGTTCGCTTCTGCAACATCTCCGACGTTAAAACGGCCGGAAATGGTGAAATTGTCAGACGAATCTGGCATCACCGTCGCCGAAATTGGCGCTATCGACGCGCTGGTGGCTCGGTTTAGGGAATAGCGGCGGTGAGATTGGGCGCGAACTGTGCATGCGCTCAAGGCTCAGTGCACAAAGAAGGGGTGGGCCTCATGGATCTGAACTCGTCAGAGTTGTCTTGGATTGTCGACGTGCTCGTTGGCCTTCTTGTCCTGATATCCGCGTATCTCGCGATGGTTCGCGGCATCATCCGCGAGATCTTCGCCCTCGCGAGCTGGGCGATCGCTTTTGTCGCCGCATTCTTGCTGGCGCCGAGCCTTCACCCTGCGCTCGCGGAACTTCCGGCGGTCGGGGTTTACATGGAGAACTGCCAGGTGGCGATGCTCGTGGCGTTCGTCATCATCTTCGGCCTCGCCCTGATCGCTTCCGGCCTCATTATCTGGATCTTCACGGGCTCTGGACGAAATAGCGCTCTGAGTGTTTTCGATCAGGGCATGGGCTTTATATACGGCGGTATCAGAGGTCTGGCGCTCGTCGCTGTCGTCTACATCGCCTATGAGTTGGTCGTGGGTCCCGACACGAGCTATGCGTTCGTGGACAACGCGGCGACGATCGGCATTGTGCAGGCGACCGCGGATGTTCTGCGGGGCTTTGTGCCGGACCAGATGCCAGCCTTCCTGGACGCCCAGATCAATCAGCTGATGGGCGAATGCGGCGAAGTTGGCGCGGAATAACAGGGCGCTCGCCCGTCTCGGGACGGGGCGCAGGGCTCGGTGTAGAGGACGGTTAGCGTATGCGCGAAGGTGACCAAAGGGGCGGAGCGTCAGACGACGACGCCAGTTGGCTCGGGAACCCGTTCGACGACGACAAGTTGCGAGAAGAGTGTGGCGTCTTTGGCGTGTGGAACTCGCCCAACGCGTCACGTTTGACCGCACTGGGTCTCCATGCTCTGCAACACCGTGGCCAGGAAGCGGCCGGCATCGTCTCATTCGAGAAACCGGATCAGACGTTCCATGTTCAACGCCGCGTCGGCTATGTCCGAGACAACTTTGGCGACAAGCTCGTCAATCAAAAGCTTCCGGGGGACTGCGCGCTCGGTCACACCCGCTATTCGACTGCGGGGTCCAAAGGCGACCCTGAGATCCGCGATATTCAACCGCTCTACGCGGAGATGGGGCAAGGCGGTCTCGCGATTGCGCATAACGGAAACCTGACGAACGCCGTCGCATTGCGGCGCCGGCTGGTGGATCGCGGTTCGATCTTTCAGTCGAGTTCCGACACCGAGTGCATCATTCACATGGCTGCACGGATCTTTGAGGGTTCGTTGATCGACCGGCTGCAGGATGCGCTCCGCAAATGCGAAGGCGCCTATTCTGTCGTCGCCCTGACCAAAGACGGTCTGATCGGGGTTCGTGATCCGATGGGCATCCGGCCTCTGGTCCTTGGGAAACGCGACGACGCCTGGATTCTGGCGTCGGAGACCTGCGCGCTGGACATCGTCGCCGCAGAGTACGTTCGGGACGTGGAGCCCGGCGAAATGATCGTCATTACGGACGACGGCATTGAGAGCATGGCGCCGTTTCAATCCAAGCCGCCGCGCTTTTGCATTTTCGAGTACGTTTATTTCTCGCGCCCCGACAGCGTGATCCAAGGCCGCAACGTCTACGAGGTGCGGCGCCGGATCGGTGAAGAACTGGCCCGCGAGGAGCGCGACAGCGATAATCCCGTCGAGGCGGACATGGTTTGCCCCGTTCCGGACAGCGGCACCCCGGCCGCCATCGGCTTCGCCAAGGAATACGGCCTGCCCTTCGAACTCGGGATCATCCGGAACCAGTTCGTGGCCCGCACGTTCATTGAACCCACTCTCGAGGACCGCGAGCTGAAGGTGCGTTTGAAGCTCAACGTCAACGCCTCCCTGGTGAAGGGCAAGCGCGTCATTCTTGTCGACGACTCGGTTGTTCGCGGAACCACCTCGCGACGCATCAAAGACATGATCAAAGCGGCCGGGGCGAAGGAGGTTCACTTCCGCGTCGCCAGTCCGCCGACGATTTCACCGTGCTTTTACGGCGTCGACACGCCCGACGCGGAAGACCTGATGGCGGCGCGGATGAACATCGCCGCCATGGAAAAGGAACTCGAGGTCGACAGCCTTCGGTTCATCAGTCTCGACGGCCTCTATCGCGCCTGTAAGGAAAGAAAAGGCCGTCAGGGTCGAAAACGCCGCTATTGCGACGCGTGTTTTAGCGGCGACTACCCTGTCCCACCGCTCGACCATAACGCCAATGGCGGACCTGTGTTCGATTCAAAGGACGACTGAGCCTGGCGATGTCCAAGAATGAAGCCACACCAAAGATCGCGCTTGTGACAGGCGCGTCGCGGGGCCTGGGCTACTCGGTCGCCAAGGCGCTGGCAGCGCAAGGGAGCCAGATCGTCGCCGTTGCGCGGACGGTGGGCGGGCTGGAGGAATTGGACGACGCGATCTGTTCCGCGGGCGGCCTTAAACCCGTTCTGGTTCCGCTGGACATCACCGACGGCGACGGCGTTGATCGACTGGGCGCAGCGCTGTTCGAGCGCTTTGGCAAAGTCGACCTGTGGGTTCACTGCGCAGCTCAAGGCGCCCCGCTGTCGCCCGCAGCGCATGTGAAGCCGAAAGATCTCCAAAAGCTGTGGGCCGTCAACACCGCCGCGACTCAGAGACTGATCGCATCGATCGACCCATTGCTGCGGCAATCGCAGAATGGTCAGGCGCTGATCTGCGTGGACGAGAAAGCCGGCGGCCAGTACTGGGGCGCTTACGGCGCGACGAAAGCCGCCGCCGCGGCGATCGCGGAAAGCTATGCCGCGGAAACCCCTGGGGTTCAGGTTCATCTCTACGCGCCCCCGGCGATGCCGACGGCCGTGCGCGCGCGGACGCATCCTGGCGAGGACCGCAGCGCCTTAACGCCAACGGATGTCGTCGCTCAAGAGATCGTCGCGCTGTTGAGCTAGGAGCGGTTCGCAGACTGCATCCGGCGGATCAGTGTATCTTCCGCTTCGCCGCTTTTTCCGCATACGGGTTCTCCGACGCTTTCATGATGAGCCGGATCGGCGTGCCGGCCAATCCAAACTCTTCCCGCAGACCGTTGACGAGAAACCTCGAATAGCTTTCAGGCAGGTCCTTTGGCCGAGAGGCGAACACCACGAATGTGGGGGGGCGGGTCTTCGCCTGGGTCATGTAACGCAAGCGGATCCGACGGCCCGACGGCGCCGGTGGCGGGTGCTTTTGGCTTTGTTCGAGCAGCCATCGGTTCAGCGGCGCGGTTGGAATGCGGATGTTCCAGGCGTCATGCGCCCTTAGAACCGCCGCATGGAGCCGGTCGAGCCCCTTTCCGGTCAGGCCGGACAGCGTGACCATCGGCACGCCGCGCAATTGCGGGAGCAGCCTTTCCACGGACTCTCGCAACTGCGCCAGTTTTTGCTGCTTGTCGTCTTCAAGATCCCATTTGTTCACGCCGATCACGACGGCCCGCCCCTCGCGCGCGGCGAGGTCCGCAATTCGCAAGTCTTGGGTCTCAAACGGAGCCCGCACATCCAAAAGCAGAATGACCACCTCGGCGAACTTCACCGCCCGCAGCGCGTCGCCGACAGAGAGTTTCTCGAGCTTTTGATGGCCTCGGGCCTTCTTGCGAAATCACGCGGTGTCGACGAACTTGCAGCGCTGGCCGCCCCAGTCGATCTCAAATCCGATCGCGTCTCGGGTGATCCCGGCCTCGGGACCGGTCAGCAGGCGATCTTCCCCCAGGATCCGGTTGACCAATGTCGATTTGCCGGCGTTCGGACGCCCGATCACCGCGATCTGAACAGCTTTGAGAGGGTCGCGCACCGGCGTCGCAGGCTCTTCCCCAGCCTCCACAACGTCCACCCCGATGAGAGGATCACCGGCCACCTCGC
>ERZ1740059.26-NODE-26-length-75188-cov-6.196984_pt1 | contig 75188 bp, 80 predicted proteins | sample MGYA00581744_ERZ1740059 | MGnify/ENA primary metagenome ERZ1740059 (study PRJEB43018, sample SAMN04849738) | marine metagenome | isolation source: floating plastic debris | place: Pacific Ocean | collected 2008-08-28 | study: EMG produced TPA metagenomics assembly... | reverse complement strand
CTCGTCAGGCTCATAACCTGAAGGCCGCAGGTTCAAATCCTGCCCCCGCAACCAATGTCCAAAAAACGCCAAGTTATCAGACGATTGAATTGTACTCTCGTGTGAACTCGCGCGTGCAAAAACGTAGCGACGACCGGGTTTCGGTCGCCGCTACCGCCGGTTAAGGACTAGGGAGGGGGGCGCCTCGCTTCCTCCGGCGTCTCCGACAGGTGGGGTGGGTTACCCGTCGGAATTCCGTGTCGAGAAACGCGCTGGCTAGGTTGCGGCTCCAAGCCGCGTCGCGTTTCGCTCTCGGATCCGCGCAGCCGCATCTTTCAGAGCGAGTTTCTTCCGCTTCAAAGACTGAAGCGTTAGATTGCACGGAACCGGTCGGCTCATCTCCGAATGAATCTCGAGCTCAACCGCGCGCTTCTTTCGAAACAGCGCCAGAAGTCGACCAGTCGACTGAAATGCTGGATTGCGTCCAGCTTCGGCTCCCGGCTGAGCCAGCGGCGTCGGAACCCGTGTCGTCGGAACCAGCGTCGTCATGGCAGAGCCCTTCTTGCGTAGGTGTCCCAGTCGTAATCGTCATCCGCGGCATCCACGGCGGGCGCGTCAAACGGAGCCGATCGCGTGACATGCGACCAGGGGGCGATTACGGAGATGCGTCGCAACAAGCCAAGAACCTGCGCGTCGAAATCGGGTGCGCGGCCTTCATACTCAAAATGGCAACTCCAGAGATTGTCCGCATCGTCGTTGCTCGGCGCGGCTGGCGCGACTTTCATCAAAGTGAACTGGCCCATGACACCCATCGGCTTTAGGCGGCGTCGCAACGCGTGCCGAGTGCCATTCCAAGCGACCCAGACGTTCAGCTCGGCGGACGTTTTCGTCGAAGGCGCAGCCGCCTCGCCGGTCCGTACTGGTCGCAGATGGGATGGCGCGTCAGTTGTTCTGATGTCGCTGAACGGCGCGGCCTCGTTGAGCATTCCAGTCTCCCTGTTTTCGATACGCCCTATATGCGAACGCAGAGTGAGAGCTTGGAGTGCCTGAGAGCTTTGCCTTTGATTGAGATTTACTATCCAAGCGACGTTGCGACGGTCGCGCGTGTCACTCGCTGCTGAAACCAGTCCTCGAACGCGCGCGCCGCATCTGTGGTTGCGTTGACCGCGAGGAAGTAGCCGTCGCTGCTGTCCAAGGATCTGGAGTGCTTGCGTTCGACTCTTCCTGCTGCGACGGCGTTGGCCGCCAGCAACGAGCTGGTCAAGGCGAGGCCCGCGCCGTTGACGGCGAGATCGAGCGCAAGGCCATGGGCGTCGACGAGCAGGCTCGGCTCGAGCCGCGATTGGCAGCCGCCATGTTCGGCCCAGTGTCGCCATCCTTCCGAGGTGCCCACGGCTTCAATCAAGGGGAGATCCTCGAGCGGTCCTTGGAGCTTTGGCGATCCGATCACAATGAGGCTGTCTGGCGTCATACGGCGAGCGCCGGCGCCGACCTGTTTTTCCGATCCGAAGCGGATTTCGACGTCGGCGACTGACGCCTTGAAATCATCGGGCCATATGGTGCTGAGGATGCGTAACCGCACATTTGGGTGCTCTTCTGCAAAGCTGCTGAGATGCGGCGCGAGGATCCACTGGGCGATGCTCACAGAGGTGGCGACCGTCAGAAGCCGCTCGCTAGGCCCGGCGTCGTAGCTCGCGGCGGCGGAGGCGAGCATGGCGATCGCCGACCCGACTTGAGGCGCAAGCCGACGGCCATCGTCCGTCAGCGACAGACCTCGCGGGTTCCGGCGGAACAGCTGTACGCCCAAGCGCATCTCCAGCGACCGCACATGCTGACTGATCGCGGATTGCGTCAGGCCCAGCTCATCGGCCGCCGCGGTGAAGTTCAGGTGACGCGCCGCCGCTTCAAACGCTCGAAACCAGGTGAGGGGTGGGAGACCGCGAGGCATGCTGATGATCCAAGTATGTTGATCGCCACATTAATGTTTCTAATGAGGTAGGGGTCGAAACGGTCGTTTGTCAAAACTTCGCCGGTGACAAAAGGTGGTGAAAACAACCGGGAGGACCGAATGACGCCTGCGATCCGCAAGCTCGTCACCTATGACGAAGAGGTTTTGATCGAAGGTTTTCGCGCCGCCGAGCGGCCCTGGCGAATGATCGCCGTCGCAGCGGTTGTGACAAACCCCTGGGCGGGGCGGTTTGTCGAGGACCTCGGACCCGAGATCCGGGCGCAAGGTCCGGCGCTCGGGGCGTTGCTGACGGACCGCATGATCGCGCTTGCAGGGTCAGGCGATGCGATCGAGGCCTATGGAAAAGCGGCTGTCGTTGGTCTCGACGGCGAGGTGGAGCACGCCTCTGGCGTGCTCCACACGCTCCGGTTCGGCAACCACTACCGGGAAGCCGTTGAGGCGAAGTCCTACCTCGCGTTTACGAATACACGCGGTCCGGCGAACGCGCCGGTGATGATCCCTCTCATGGACAAGAACGACGCGGGACGGCGGTCGCATTACCTGACGATCCAGTTCGCGGTTCCAGATGCTCCACGAGCGGACGAAATTCTGGTGGCCCTCGGCGGCGCAACAGGGGGACGGCCGCATCATCGGATCGGCGATCGCTATCAAGACCTGAAAGAGCTCGGCCATGACCTGGACAACCCGGCCTCGGTCTGAGTACGGCGACCTCGCCGCCATCCGGGTCGGTGGAGGCGAAGCCGTCTTGTTGCTGCACGGGGTCGGCCTGCGCGCCGAGGCCTGGAATGCGCAGATCGATGCTTTGGCGGAAAAGTTCGACGTGATCGCGCCGGATATGCCGGGGCATGGCGAAAGCACGCCCTTCGAGAGAGCTACAGCTTTGGCGGACTATAGCGATCGGGTGGCGGCGGCGATCGACCGTCCGGTCTGGGCGGCCGGGCACTCGATGGGCGCGTTGATCGCCCTTGACCTCGCTGTCCGATATCCTGATCGGGTGCGCGGCGTTGCAGCGTTGAACGCGATTTTTCGGCGGTCAGACAAAGCGGCGGCGGCGGTCCGCGCGCGCGCCGGCAGTCTCGACGGCGTAAGCCCCGTCGATCCTTCAGAGCCATTGTCCCGATGGTTCGGCGATGTCGCATCGCCGGAAGCCGCCGCCTGTCGGAGCTGGCTGGGTTCGGTCGACCCGGCGGGATATCGCACGGCCTATACGGTGTTCGCGCATGACGCTGGTCCGTCTGACGCGGAGCTTCTGTCGTTGAAGCGCCCGTCGCTTTTCATGACGGGGGCCGCAGAACCGAACTCGACCCCTGCGATGTCGGAGGCGATGGCGCGGCTGGCGCCGCAAGGTCGGGCTCTCGTTGTCGAGGGCGCGGCTCACATGATGCCGATGACCCATCCTGGGCGCGTCACCGAAGCGCTATCAGCATTGTTCGAGGAGGGGGCGGCATGAAAGACGTGGACGCGACACGACTTGATCTGCGCGCGCTGCGCGACGCGTTTGGGACTTTTCCGACCGGCGTCACAGTGGTGACGTCGCTCGGGGCAGGGGGCAAGCCGGTCGGGTTTACCGCCAATTCGTTCTCCTCGGTGTCGCTCGACCCTCCGATGCTGCTGGTGTGTCCGGGGCGGTTCTTGTCGAGCTTTGACGTCTTTGAGAGATGCGCCCGGTTTGCAGTGAACATTCTGGCGGAAGGCCAGGAGGACGTGTCGAACATCTTCGCGGGCTACAAGGGCGACCGATTTGCCAAAGTCGAGTGGAGCCCAGATCCGAACGGCCTTGCGCTGATCGATGGCGCCGCGGCCACCTTTTCGTGCCGAACGCGGCAGGTGATGCCGGCCGGCGATCACGTCGTTCTTATGGGCGAGGTCGAAGGATTCTCGTGCTCGAAACAGAGAGGGCTCGGTTACGCCGCTGGCCAATACTTCAGTTTGGGGCTGGAGCGTGCTGCGGCCTCGGCGCCTCCGCCTGGTCGACATGCTGTGGCCGGAGCGATCATCGAACATGATGGGCGCGTCTTGCTGGAAGAGACGCCGGACGGTCTGCGGCCGCCCCAAATCATCTCCAAGGGCGGCGCGCCGGTTCGGCAGGCGCTTGCTCAGCATCTCGCCGACGCCGGACTCAGCGTGCAGATCGGCAAGGCCTATTCGATCTTTGAGGATCGCGAGGCCGGCACGCGGTTCACGTATTTTCACGCGCGAGCTTCAGCGGCGAATGCGGCTGGCCTCGGCGCCTATATTCCGATCTCGGGAATGGGGGCGCAGCGTTTTGTAACCGGCGCGCACGCGAGCATGCTGGCGCGCTTCGAGCTCGAACACGCGACCCAATCCTTCAATCTGTACGTTGGCGACGAGGCCGATGGCGACGTCCACGCCTTTGAGAAAGGGAGCTGATCCGATGGAGTTTTCTCTTTTCGCGCACATGGAGCGGCTCGACGCCGAGCAGTCGCACGAGCAACTCCATGAGGAGTTTATCTCGCTGTGTCAGATGGCGGACAAGGGCGGGATGCGGGCGGTCTGGACGGGCGAGCATCACGGGATGGAGTTCACGATCGCGCCGAACCCGTTTTTGTCGATCGTTGATCTGGCGCACCACACGAAGAACGTCCGCTTGGGCACAGGCACGGTCATCGCGCCGTTCTGGCATCCGATCAAACTTGCGGGCGAAGCGGCGGCGACAGACGTGATGACGGGCGGCAGGCTCGAGGTCGGCGTCGCTCGGGGCGCTTACTCCTTCGAGTATGAGCGGTTGATGCCCGGGTTGGACGCGTGGGAAGCCGGGCAGCGGATGCGCGAGACGACGCCGCTTCTGCGTCAGCTGTGGTCGGGCGATTGCGCGCATGACGGGCAGTTCTATCAGTTCCCCGCGACAACCTCGACGCCGAAGCCGGCGCAGTCGGATGGTCCGCCGATCTGGATCGCCGCCCGCGACCCGAACAGTCACGAGTTCGCTGTTCAGAACGGTTTCAACGTTCAAGTGACGCCGCTTTGGCAGGGGCTCGATGAGATCGAGACCCTGATGGGACGTTTCAACGACGCCTGCGCCGCTGTTGAGGGTCCGCGTCCAAAGATCATGCTGCTTCACCACACCTACGTGGCGTCCGACCCTGACGACACTGAAAGGGCCGCGCGCGAGCTGAGCCGCTTCTACTGCTATTTCGGCGCGTGGTTTCAGAACAAGCGACCGGTTGCGAATGGCCAGATTGCGCGGCTCTCCAACGAGGAGCTTGCGGCGAACGAAATGATGGCGCCGGACAAGCTAAAGCGCGATCTGACGATCGGGACGGCCCAGGAAGTCATCGACCAGGTAAAGCGCTATGAAGACCTGGGCTATGACGAATACTCGTTCTGGATCGACAGCGGGATGACCTCCGAGCGCAAGCGCGCCTCGCTGGCTCGGTTTATCGACGACGTGATGCCGGCGTTCGGCTGAGGAGCTTCCGATGACAGACAAGCCTCACTATCAGCTCTTCATCGACGGAACATGGGTCGAAGGCGGCGCCGGTCAGGTTCTGCAGAGCCTCAACCCCGCGACGGGCGAGCCATGGGCGAGCTTCGCTTGCGCTTCGGCTGAGGATGTTGATCGGGCGGTCGACGCGGCGGCCCGCGCGCTTGAGGACCCGGTCTGGCGCGATATGACCCAGACGGCCCGCGGGAAACTGCTCTACCGACTGGCTGCGCTGATCGAGGAGAACGCCCAGACGATCGGACGGATCGAGACCATCGACAGCGGCAAGCTGCTTGCCGAGACGTCCGCGCAAACCGGTTATGTCGGCGACTACTATCGCTACTACGCGGGCCTCGCCGACAAGATCGAGGGCGCTGTGCTGCCGATCGACAAGCCAGACATGCACGTGTTCACGACCCGCGAGCCCATCGGCCTCGTCGCCGCGATCGTGCCGTGGAACGCGCAGATGTTTTTGACGGCCACCAAGCTGGGTCCGGCGTTGGCGGCTGGATGCGCCGTGGTGCTCAAGGCTTCGGAGATTGCGCCGGCGCCGATGCTGGAGTTCGCCAAACTCGTCGAGGCCGCGGGCTTCCCGCCCGGCGTCGTCTCGGTGATCACGGGCGACGCTGAGAACTGCGCCATTCCGCTCACCCGTCACCCGCGTGTCGATCGGATCGCTTTCACCGGGGGACCTGAAACCGCGCGGCACGTTGTGCGCAACTCGGCCGAGAATTTCGCTGTCACGACGCTCGAACTCGGCGGCAAGTCGCCAATCCTGGTGTTTGACGACGCCGATCTCGAGAGCGCTGCGAACGGTTTGATTGCGGGCAATTTCGGCGCGTCGGGCCAGTCCTGTGTGGCCGGCTCGCGCGGGCTGGTGCAGCGTTCGATCCTGGAAGACCTCAGCGCGTTGATCACCGAGAAGTCGCGCGAGATCGTCGTGGGCGATCCGCTTGCGCCAGACACCCATGTCGGGCCGCTTTGCACCCGGGCGCAGATCGATCGGATCCAGGCGACGTTGGCGACAGCGCGCGAGCAAGGGGCCGGCATTCGTTTCGGCGGCGCGCCGCTGGAGCGGCCAGGCAATTACATGGCGCCGACGCTGGTCGAGTGCGCCGGACCGGAGACAGAGACGCTGAAGACCGAGATGTTCGGCCCGGTGATGTCGCTGTTGCCCTTCGATTCGGAAGACGAGGCGATTTCTCTGGCGAACTCGACGCCGTATGGGCTGGGCTCGGGCGTCTTCACCCAGAACGTCGCGCGCGCTCATCGGGTGTCGAGGCGCCTGCGCGCCGGGATTTGCTGGGTGAACACCTACCGCGCCGTTTCGCCGATCGCACCGTTCGGCGGGTTCAACGAATCCGGCTATGGTCGCGAGGCCGGGATCGAAGCAGTGCTCGACTACACCAGGACCAAAACAACCTGGATCAACACCAGCCAAGCTCCGATGGCGAACCCGTTCGTCATGCGGTGATCCGCACTTCTACCCAGATCGACGACGCGCGGCTGTCCGTGTAATCTGCGACGCGACGAAGAGGGCTCACGGCGAGTGAGCGTCGATTAGGGGGACGCAGATGAGGCTTCCGTTCCGCAGCTTGGCCTGGAGCATCGGTGTCGCAGTGTCGATGCTCGGCTTGTCGCCGGGCGCTCCGTTGGCTCAAGCCGAGTTCTGCAATGACCCTCAGGGCTATTGTGCTCCGCTCCTTGACGCGACTTGCCTGGAGGCGGCAGGCGCCGGAACGCTCAGCGTGGGAGCGGCGGGGGGCGCGGCGAAGAACGCCGCCGATGGGACGGATTGCGTCCAACAGCTCAACCAGTACCGAGACTGCCTGACACAAGTGGCGACCGAATGCCCCGCTCCGGAAGAGCGCGGCGGCTCGGCCTCGGTGGATCAGGGCGTGCTGGAGGCCTTGGCCGCGTTAGGCGGTGTGATCGCCGATCCCAAAACCGTCACCGAATACTACAACAACGCGTTGGTGTTTCAGCGCCGTGGCGACGCCCTGTCGGCGCGACGCATGTATGAGAAGGCGATCGCGGAGGGCGCAGACTATATCGATGTGCTCGACGGGCATGCGGCGCTGGTGAAAGCGCAGGAAGGTCTGCTCGGCGCGCGAGAAATCTATGCCGACCTTAGGCGTCAACAGCCCGACAATCGGAGCATCGCCTTAACCGCGGCGACGCTGGCTCCGGCCAATCGGCGCGAGGAGGCGTTGCGGTCTCTGATCGAGGGTGACGATCCGTTTGAACCGGCTTGGTACGAGATCTCCCGACTGTTTTCACTTGATCGGTTGGGCGATCAATCGCTTGCGGACAAACGCTCCGAAAAGGCGGCGCTCGAAGCGTTTGTGAGCGCGGACGAAGCTGGGCGGATCTATCGGTGGTTCCTCGATAAGTCCGCCGCAGAAGCGTGGCGAGAGGATGCGCAGCGGCGCTATGCGGCCTATCGGAACCGCGACACCGATTTTGATGCGGTCACGATCAACGCCTCGCCATCGAATGACAGCTGGACGATCACCTTGTTCGTCGCCGAGGCCGCTCGCGCCATTCGCTATCGCGTCAACGGCGGCGAGGTTCGCGATACCGGCAAGCTCGACATGATCGACCAGCGCACAGGCGCGCCGGCGCCGCGAACCTATTTCGCTTTACCGCTCGGAACGGAGACCGCTCAGATCGAGATCTGGTACGACGATGTGCGAGATGTCGAACGCGGTCCGTTTCCGGTGACGTTCAGCGCGGCGCAGGCTTTCGCAGATTTCACGTACAACGTGATGGAGAACCTGACCCAAGGTTGGGTCGAAGGCCGCGCCTGGGATGAGAACCGATTTCTGATCTATTTCAGCCATCTTGTCAGTTATCGCTGCGGACTTGACGAGATCCGCTATGGGCTTGATCGAGACGACCCGGACCAGTCGTTTCCGATGTCGCCGTGCGATCCCAAGAATCCCTACGCGTCTGGCGTGGACGATCAGCTCTTTCTCGACCTGAAGGTGAAACCCGAAAAGATCATCGTTCAGCTGAAATACGCGGATGGTCGCCTATCCGACATGCGCGAGTTTCGGTTCGACTGACGCGTATCAGTAAGTGACGGAGATGATGCGGCCGATCCAGGATACGTCGCTGCGCGCATAGCGCTTTTCGGCGCCGTCTGATCCGAATGACGAGAGCGTCAACGCGTCTGGCCCAAGGGCGAGGATCTCACCCAATTCATACATATGCGTTTTTGAGCGCAGCGCGATCCTGTCCCCCTTGGTCAATGGCGCTTCAGGAGACACCAAGAGCGTGTCGCCGAGCCTGAATTGCGGCTGATAAGCGTCGGTCGCGATTTCGATCGCCTGAGCATCTGGGTCATCCAGGACCGGAACCTCGAAATCGGATCGGGTTTCGACCGTCTCGCCGACGCCGACGAGGCGGATCATCGGCCTGCGGTTCGGGGTCGCTTCGCCAGCCAAAGCCGCGATATCGGTGAGCCGAGCCCCGGTGGCTGCCATCACTTTCACCAGTGTTTCGGCGCCAGGCCACCTCAGTCGTCCGTCCCGGGTCACTCGCTTCGAGGGATTGAACGCAGTCGCATCAAGCCCCGCCGACTTGGCGAGCCCCGAAGGCGACAGGCCGTTTTCCGCGGCCAGAAGGTCCAGCGCCTGCCAGAGACGGCGGTGCTGTTCGTTCAGTTGCTGTTCCATGGCCGTTAACTACCATGAGAACAATTAATGAACAAGCGCCGGATTACGGATATATTTGGTCTTGCAACACCACTCGGAGACCGGCACCCTCAGCGCCGATGGCGAGAGATTTTTCCACTGATCCTTTTTGGCGCGTCGCTGCGCCTCTCACTGTTTGCGATGAGCAATCTCCGCCGAAACAGGCCGACGTCGTCGTTATTGGCGGTGGGTTCACCGGCCTGTCCTGCGCGCGCCGATTGGCGCAAGCCGGCAGGTCGGTGGTCGTTCTGGAAGCGGAGGAGCCGGGCTCTGGCGCCTCTGCGCGCAATGGCGGAATGATCGGTTGGGGGCACCGCGCCCGGTTCTCCTCCCTGGCGAAGAAACACGGCCCGGCGATCGCGCGCGAAATCCTCGCTGAGGCGCGGCGGTCGTATGAGTTCACCACAAGCCTCATCCAGGACGAAGGCATCGATTGCCGTTTTCAGGTGACCGGCCGGTACCTCGGAGCGGCGTCGCAAAAACACTACGGAGAGCTCGCCAGAGAAGCGGATCTTCTGCGCGAAGAAGTTGGCTTGAGCATTGAGGTCCTCACCAAGGCCGACCAAGCCCGCGAAATCGTGACTGATAGCTATTTTGGCGGACTGTTGATGCCCACGCATGGCGCGCTGCATCCAGGCCTGTTTCACGCCGGACTGCTGAATGCGGCTCAGAAAGCCGGCGCTCAGGTGATCGGCCGGACGCCAGTGACAGGTTTGAGACGCGACGGCGACGACACGATCGTGGAGACCCCGAATGGTCAGGTTCGCGCGAAAGAGATCGCCTTCGCCGCCAACGGATACGCTGGCCAGTTTTCGGAGGCGCTTCGCGCGTTCGAGCGGCGCCTGATCCCATTGCCGAGCTTTATCATCGCAACTGAGAAGCTCGGTTCGAACCGGATCAAAGCCCTGATGCCTGGCGGGCGCATGTATGTCGACACTCGGTCCGTGCACTCATATTTCCGCGCCGACCCAGACGGAGAGCGGATCCTGTGGGGTGGGCGCGCCTCGCTCAATCCGATCACGCCGACAGTCGCCGAGCCTCGTCTGCGTGGGCATATGGCCAGCATTTTTCCAGAGCTCCGCGACGTGGACGTATCGCACAGCTGGACCGGGCGCATCGCTTACACCCGCGACACGATCCCTCATATCGGCAAGCTCGACGGCGTATGGTTCGCGTGCGGCTATTGCGGCTCTGGCGTCGCCATGGCGCCTTATCTGGGTTGGCGCATGGCGGAAAAAATCCTTGGGACGCCCGAAGGAGCGACAGGCTTCGACACGCCGGCCTTCAATCCGGTCATGCCGCTCTATAACGGCAACCCGTGGTTCATGCGGGCGATCGAGGCCTGGCACAAGTTTCTCGACTGGCGCGACGGAGTGCGTCCAGCGCGCTAGGCTACGCCGCAGAACCCGCGATCCGCTTGCCCAGTTTGCTTTCCCTTTGCGCGATGTAGAGCGTCGCGCCGATGATCACCGTTCCTCCGGCGACGGTCCACGCGTCGATCACGTCCTGGAACAACCACCAGCCCGCCACCGCGACAAAGAGCAGACGAAGGTAGGAGAACGGCGCCAGAAAGCCGGCCTCCCCGATGGCGTAGGCCCGGATATCGCAGTACTGCCGAGTGTTTGACGCGACAACGACTGCCGCCACCAGGGCCCAGCCGCTTAGATCCGCCGGCATCGCCCAGACGGGCAAGGCTATGGGGAAGGTCACCAGAGAGGCGATGAAAAGGCTGGTGAGCATCACGCTTTTCGGGCTGTTGTCGGCGCCAAGAATGCGTGTGAGCAAAAGGGACACCGAGAAACAAACCGCGCTGAGCACCGCCGCCAGCATCGCCGGATCGAATGCGCCGACGCCTGGTCGAAGTATAATGGCGGTGCCGAGCAATCCGGCGATGACCGCGCTCCATCGTCTTGGTCCAACGCGCTCCGCCAGGATCGGGCCAGCGAGCGCCGTCGCAAAGACCGGAGCAAGAAAAAACAGAATGTTCGCCGTCGCCATTGGGAGCGCGCTGATCGCGTAAAAACCCAGATTGGTGGCGAAGGCCATCAGCACGCCGCGCGCGACATGCAGCCAGGGCTTGGTGATCCGGATCCTGAAAAAGCTGCCGTCCAGCAGCCAGATCACGACAACGAGCAACCCTAGAAAACTGCGCAAGAAGGCGATCATGCGGCTGTCGAGTTCTTCGGACAGCAGCCGGATCGCTACCATCATCGCCGAAGCGGCGACGCAGGACGCCACCATCCACAGCGCGCCTCTCACATTGTCAGTCATCCGGTCGCTTGTCGGAGAGGCGGAGGCGTCGCTCATCGGTGAATTCTGGGGTTGGTCGCGCGTCTTCGAGGCGAGCGGCTCAAAAATCTGCAGGACGCGGAGGTGACATCGGTCATCCAAAACCCAGACGATGTGAGAATGTCAGTTGTCAAGCGTATGTCGGCGCCGATTAGTGCGGGGGCGAATGCGATCGATGAGCTCTTGGCGAACGCCAGGTCTTTCAGGCGGCCATCTCGGTGCCAAAAGGAGAGCGCATGAAGAGCGCATGAGGAACGTGTCCGTAAGGCGCGCGTCGCACGAGTTTGTCTTGGCGTCGCGTCCAGCTTATTGCGTTATCGCCGCGTCAGTGCGGCGGGATTGATTGGGGATCGAGGGGAGTTCGACGTTATGCGGATCGTGATCGCCGGCCTGTTTTTCGCTTCGGCGTTTTTGAGCGCTTGCGCCGCGAATGCGCAACTGCAGGTCTATATCACCGAATGCAATTCGCCGGATCTGGCCCCCGAGCGGGTCATTCGAAACTGCACCCTCGCGCTAAAGACGGAAGAGCTTGGGCCGAAGGGCGAGGCGCAGACCTTGTACACGCGCGGCAACGCCTTCCTCGTGATGGGCAAGACTCGTCTTGCTCTGCGCGACTACGACAGCGCGAACAAACGCGACAGCGGCATCTTCCAGATCTGGGAAGCCCGTGGCCGCGCTCTCTTCAGGCTTGGGCGTGTTCCAGAAAGCCGCACGAGTTTCGAAGAAGCGCTCAAGCTCAATCCAGATGATCGGCAAGCGCGCGTCGGTCGAGGCGCTGCGCTTGTGGCGTTGGGGCAGCCCGAGGCGGCTTTGGAAGATCTGGACGCTGCATTGGCCGAGGAACCAGATGATCCGACAGCGCTCTTTCATCGGGCCATGGCGTTCATCTCAATGGACAATCGCCCACAAGCTGTCTCGGCGTTGGGCGAGGTGATCGCTCTCTCGCCGCGTTTCGCGCGAGCTTACTATCTACGGGGCCAGCTTCGCGAAGGCGACCGCCCCGAAGCGGCGCTTGCGGACTATAACAAGGCGATCGAACTCTCCCCCGAGGAGGGGCGCAACTACTTTGCGAGGGGCATGCTTCTCGAACGTCTTGGCGATCCGGCGCAAGCTTTGGTCGATTTCAAGCGCGCGTACGAACTCGGGCTCCGAAACGAGGAGTTGAACCGACGTCTTGTCGATGGCGGTTAAAAGTACGCGACCTGCGCCTTGCGCCGACGATGCAGTCCGAGCGTGAGCAATCCTGACAACACGCCTACAAGAGCGAAAGCAGCGAAGGCAGGCGTGGGCGCCTCGTCATAAGCGACTGGGCCGAGAGGGCCGTCAGGCGCGAAATCGCCGCTCCATGCCGCAACGAGATCGCATCCTTCGGCGCAGGAGCCTTCAAGCGTCGTGTGCCGTCCGACCCATACCAAAGATCGCTCTGTCGCCAGATCGATCTGGGCGCCTTCGCCATCGCTGACCCGGATGGCGCCGCCTGTCACCGCGCCGTTCTCCAACGTCAGGGAGATTGCGGCGAATGCTCCGCTGTCGCTCGGCTCATTCAGCAATTCATCGGTCAAGGCGATCGTTCGGATCGCAGACCCAGCCGGCGGCATCTGCACTTCAAACCCGTCGATGCCGCGCGCCACATAAGCGCCTCCGCGCGGGGTCGCATAGATAGTCGTCGACACTCGACCATTTTCCGGCGCCGTGTCCGCGAGCTCGACAATGAGATGCCCGCTCCCACCGGCCCCGGCCATATCGTCGAAATGCAACACTGCTTCGCCTGCAAGCGCCGGCGTCGAGATCAACATCGCCACCGCTGCGAAGGACCCGAGCAAGGCAGACTTGATCCGCCGCCTGCTGAGCGACTCGCAACGAACAGTTTTCGCCTGTGATTTCTTGAACATCTGCGCTCGCCCCGCCTCTTTATTCGGCATGTTTTCCGAAACATATATCAGAAAGTTGAGGTCGGGACGACAGAAATATCAATATCTAGTAAACGGTCGCACATCTAGGGGTAAGAAGATGGCGCCGTTTTAGAAGGATCGCGGGAGATCCAGAACGTGTTCGGCCAGATAGCTTAGGATCAGGTTGGTGGAGATCGGCGCGATCTGGTAAAGCCGCGTTTCGCGAAGCTTGCGTTCGATGTGGTAGTCGCGGCTGATTGAAAAGCCGCCATGCGTCTGCATGCACATATCGCCTGCTTTCCAGGAGGCGTCCGCCGCCAGCATCTTCGCCATGTTCGCTTCGGCGCCGCATCTTGCTTGAGCGTCGAACAGCTGGGCGGCGCGCTCGACCATCAGCGCCGCAGCCTCGGTTTGCGCATAGCTTTGCGCGATCGGAAACTGCACGCCTTGATTCTGACCGATCGGACGGTCGAAAACCACGCGTTCCCGCGCATATGCAGAAGCCTTGTCGATGAAGTAGCGCGCGTCGCCGACGCATTCGGCGGCGATCAGGATCCGCTCGGCGTTCATGCCGTCCATGATCACGCGGAACCCCTTATGCTCTTCTCCAAGCAGGTTCCTCGCGGGGATCGCGAGATCGTCGAAGAACAACTCGCACGAATGGTGATTGATCATTGCGTCGATCGGACGAACCGTCAGGCCGTTTCCGATCGCGTCGCGAAGGTCGACGATAAAGGCTGAAAGGCCATCCGTTTTCTTCGCCCGCTCTTCCACGGGCTTTGTGCGGGCGAGCAGCACCATCAAGTCGGAGTGCTCGACGCGGCTGATCCAGACTTTCTGGCCGGACACGCGGTAGACGTCTCCGTCGCGCCGGGCGAATGTTTTTAGGGATGTGGTGTCGGTGCCCGTCGTCGGCTCGGTGACGGCGAAACTTTGCAGTCGCAACGACCCGTCGGCGATCTTGGGAAGATAGGCCGCCTTTTGCTCGGCCGAACCGTGCCGAAGGACCGAGCCCATGACATACATCTGCGCATGCGCGGCGCCCGGGTGCCCGCCGGAACGGCTGATTTCTTCCAGGATCGCGCAGGCCTCGAACAGGCCAAGCCCGGCGCCGCCATACGCCTCCGGGATCAGACATCCGAGAAAACCCGCTTGCGTCATCTCACGGACAAAATCGGTCGGATACCCGCGGGACGCGTCGAGATCTTTCCAATAGTCTTCGCCATAGCCGTCGCAAAGGGTCCGGACGGCATGGCGAATCTCTTCGACGTCCTGGCGGTTTGCTGTTGTCACAAAGTCCTCCTCGCTGACGCATAGCACCATAGCGAGGAGCGACGGGATTGCGAGCAGGCGTCTTTAAAACAACTTTACGCCGCCAACGGCATCGACTGCCGCTTGGTTGTGATCACGAACGGTAGGTTTGACACGATGGCCTCGCGCTCACCGTCATCGGTCAGCGCCCTGAGGCGTGCGCCCGTATACGCATGATCGATCGGGGCGAAGCCGAGCGCGAGCACGGCTTTTTTCCGGGGCGACCATGCATGAGAGGTCACAAGGCCACGCGCGCCGTCCGGGGCGATAAGCTCCAGCTGACCGCCGCCGACGCCCTTACCCGGGCCGGCGATCTGCAGGCCGACCAGTTTCCGCCGGACGCCTTCGTCGCGAATGCGTCGGAGCGCGGCTTTGCCAATGAAGTCCTGTGCTTGGTCGATATCGACCAGACGATCCATCCCCAGCTCGTAAGGATTGACGGTCTCGTCCATGTCGGCGCGATGGCTGACCATCCCCGCTTCGATCCGGTTCGCCTGGTTCGGGCAGGCCGGCGCCACGCCGTATTTCTCGCCCAGCTCGAAGCACCGTTCCCAGAGAGCATCGCCATAGGCGCCGTCGCGCAGGAAGAGTTCGTAGCCGCGTTCGTTTGACCAGCCGGTCCGCGAGATGATGACTGGCGCGTCGCCGGCGGAAGTCGGGATGTCAGCCTTGCAGAAATTGAAGAACTTCAAGCCTTCGATCCACTCGCCGACCAGCTCGCGCATCAGCTCGGTCGCCAGCGGCCCCTGAACCTGCAGCGGCGACACATCTGGCTCGCTGACCGTCACGTCGAGGTCGCGGCCGACGGCCACGCCTTCGGCCCAATAGAGCATGTCGGCGTCGGCGATCGACAGCCAGTACCGATCCTCAGCCAGCTTCAGTCCCACCGGATCATTCAGCACCCCGCCGGACCTGTTGCACAGAAGAAGGTACTTGCACTGCCCGACGCGCCAGTTGTCGAGATTGCGCGGCGTCAACAGACGCATCAGTTTCTCGGCGTCGGGGCCTTTGATCTGAACCTGGCGTTCCGCCGCCGTGTCCCAGATCGTCACCCGCTCGGTGAGAGCTTTGTAGGTCTTTGACTGCGCGCCAAAAGCCGTCGGCATCCACATATGGTTGTAGACGGTGAAACCGGTCGCGCCGTGACGGACAGTCGCTTCGTAATAGGGCGAACGTCGGATTCGGTTCGACTGGTTGGACGCAGGTTTTTTCGACATCGACAAACACCTCCCACGAGCGACTGGCTCTCACGACCACTATTCTTAGCCGAGATAGAGCGCCATTTTCTGGATCCAACAGGTGTCGCGTATCTCCACGATCTGTCTACGTGAAAAAACGACCGATCGAGTCGCAATTTCGCCTTTCATGTTCCTTGGATCCCGCACTTACGACTTTAGCGATACGCGCGATCAAATCGTTAATTTTGTTCATCCTGTTTTAGAGGCACACTTTGGCCGATTCCGCTTGGGAGAAACGCGCAGGAGAGAGCGCGATAGGCAGAAGCGAGGGAGAACGGCGATGGGGTCTTTGAGCCGCGTGCTGCTGCGCCTGACGGCGTGGCTCATCCTAGTCAGCGTCGGCGCGGTGGTGTTGATGGTCTTTGTGTTGGGCGGCCAAGCGATCGAGCCGATCCGAGCCGAGATCGGCGAGCCGCCGACGCGTCTCGGGGGAGAGATCGTCCGGTTGAGCGATCCGGATGTCCCGGAGCTCGTCGGGTGGGCCGGCGAAGCGCCAAACCCGTGCGGCGCGTTGGTTCTGGTGCATGGCCGTGGGCATGATCGCCGCCAGATGCTGTCCTACGCTGAAATGTTCAAAGACGAAGGGTTTTCGGTCAGCCTCTTTGATCTTCGCGCCAATGGCGAGAGCGGCGGCGAGATCCGGGGCTTTGGCTTCCACGAAGGTCGAGACGTCACGCGAATGATCCTCGATGCGCGGGATCGCTGGCCAGGTCTCAGGCTCGGCGCGGTGGGCGTATCGCTGGGGGCAGCCTCGTTGACGATGGGAGACCCAGAAGCGCAGGCGGACAGTTACGTTCTGGAGCTGCTCTACTCCGATCTTGTGGAGACGACGGCGACGCGCGTCTGGCTGCCTTTTGCGAAGCGCTTTCAGGCGCAACTGATGCTGCTTCAGACACCCGTTCGGATGGGACACTGGGCCGACGAGCTGCGTCCCGTGGACCGGAGCGGCGAACTAAGAGGGCCTTTGCTGCTGTTGGCCGCGGGTGCGGATCCGTGGGCGACGCCGGCGCAGTCGGAAGATCTGTACGCCGCGGCGAGCGAACCAAAGGAGCTGGTCTGGTTCGATGGCGCCGAGCATGACATCTTGCTCAAGCAAGATCGTCGGAAATACATCGAGACGGTCGTGCCGTTCCTCAAAGACACTTTGTGCGATGGCGGCTGACCAACCGGGCCAGCAAGGGGGGGCGATGTCAGGCGATGTCAGTGAATCGGCGGGCGCTGACGCGTCGGCCCGGCTCGAAGCGCTGTCGGAGCAATACAGCACGTATTGCGATCTGACGATGCGCATCACCGAGTTGCGCTATAAGGCGAACCAGTTCCATGCCGCCACCAACCTGTTCATCGTCTCGGCGATCGGGGCGGCGATCCTATACGCGTTTGAACAACGTGCTGGCGGCGTCCTTGGCCTTTGCGACTGGCGCGCCTTCCCGGCGGAGGCTCTTGGGTTGGCCCTGCTGGCGACGCTGTTCGGCTTGCGCGACGTGCGGCTGTGGCAGCGTCGGATCTCGAACGTGAAGCTGTTGATCGGGTTTCGGTACCAGGAGATCCAACTGTTGGAGCGACGCCTGCCGCACCAGCCCTATGCGGAGGAGTACGCGCGCATCCAGGACGCGAAAAACCGCGGCGCATATAGCGACTTCACAGAGCTGGAGCGCGGGATCCCCCGGATGTTCGCGACGCTCTATGGTCTTGTTTTCGCAGCGATCGTGGCGCTGCTCGTCTTCAAGGCCGCTCCGGTGAGGGATGCGCTTGAACCTTTTTTCGGAGCCTGCGTGCAAGCGACCTGGGGCGGCGCATAAAGAAACCGGCGCGGAAAACTCTGCGCCGGCGTATTGGTTCTCACCACGATTGTGTGGCGCTCAGCCGAACATGTCGGTCGTAATGCCGGCATACCAGCCGAGGCTTTCCTCATAGGTCTGCTTGCGCAACGCGGCGTCTTCGCCGGTTTGCGAGATGAAGCCGTCGGTCTTGGCGACTTTCTCTTCGGTCGCCTCGTAGGACGCGCCGACCTTCACGCCGTCATTCGTGTCGATCAGGGACCAACACGTGTTGGCGAATTTCGCCGGGAACACCTTGGAACCGGTGAGCGCGCCGCGGATTGCGTTGGCGGCGACCTTCGCCTGGCTGTTGGCCGAGAAGCCGGATTTCGGCATGTCGCCCTGCTGGGACGCGTCGCCGAGCACATGGATGTTCTCGTCCGCCTTGCTCTGGAAGGTGGCGGGGACAACCGGCGCCCAGCCTGCGTCATTGGTGACGCCGGCGAGCTCGGCGATGCGGCCAGCTTTCTGTTTCGGGATGACGTTGCAGGCGTCGACCTTCATCGCCTCGCCGTCGACGACGACTTCCATCGAGTCCGGACGCACCTCGACCTTATCGCCGCCGAAGTCCGGGCCGATCCACTCGATCATCCCCGAGTAATGCGTGTCCCAACCTTCCTGGAAGAGCGCCTGTTTTGAGAACTTCGGTTTGGGATCAATGACCATGATCTTCGCCGTCGGGTTCTTCTCTTTCAGAAGGTGCGCGGCCATGCAGATCCGTTCATACGGTCCTGGCGGGCAGCGGAACGGGTTTGGCGGCGCGACCATTGCGAAGACGCCGCCTTCCGGCATGCTCTCAAGCTGAGATTTCAGAAGCTGCGTTTGCGAGCCGGCTTTGTAGGCGTGAGGCATCGTGTTCTGAGCCGAGAGATCCCAGCCCGGGACCGCGCCGTCGACAAAGTCGATGCCCGGCGAAATCACCAGTCGGTCATATGGAACGGACCCCCCGCCAGCGAGCGCGACGGTCTTGGCGTCCCGGTCGACCCCGGTGGCCCAGTCATGGACGACGTTGACGCCATACTCGGAGACCAGCTTGCCGTAGTTGTGCCCGATCGACGCGAAGTCGCGGAAACCGCCGATATAGAGGTTCGAGAAGAAGCACGTGTAGTAGGTGCGCGTGGGTTCGATCAGCGTGACGTCGAGCGCGCCTTTGCTGTCCTTGGCCAGGTACCGAGCCGCCGTAGCGCCACCGGTTCCGCCGCCAATCACCACAACGCGGCCTGCGGCCTGGCTGAGCACGTTCGGAGCGTAAAGCGCAGCTGTCGCCGCCGCAGCCGTCCCGATAAATGTCCGTCTGTTCAGTTTCATTCACTGTCCTCCCTGGTTTTGACGCTGTTGTCGTTTTGTTGCGTCTATAAAAGTTGGCGGCTTCAGAGCCGCTACTCAACACCTTCGAAATACGCGGCGAGCCCCGCGATCTCTTCATCGGACAAGCGTCCCGCGATCATCCGCATCACCGGATGCGGACGCGCTTTCGACTTGTAAGCTTGCATGACGACGACAAAGTCCTCCTGCGGCCACCCCGTGATCGATGGGATGCCCTGATCCGCGCCGCTGGCCTGGTGGCAGGTTGTGCACTCGCCGGAGAGGTATTCGCCGTATTCGGGATCGCCGACGATCGCAAGGATGGCGGGATCGACGTCATGTTCGGTGGGATCAGCGGTGGGGGCGGCCTCCGGAATGTCCTGTGGGCTGTCGGAATACGCCCGCAGGAAGGCGATCAGATCGGCCCGTTTTTCCGAGTCCTTGATGCCGCGAAAACTCATCCGCGTCCCGGTGACGAGCGCCTGAGGTTTCGTCACGTAGACGTCGAGTTGTTCGGCCTGCCAAACCAGACCGTCAGCGCCTGCGCGCTGCATGTCTTTCGAGTAGCGATAGCCCTCAATCGACGCGGCCTTGCGGCCGAAGAGTCCGTTGAGATGCGGACCGACACGGTTCCGAGCGTCCTCGCCGAGCATGTGGCACGACTTGCACTGCTTGTTGTAGACCTCGGCTCCGCGGTCGGCGTCGCCGATCTGAGCTGATGCAGGCGCAAGGCCCAGCAGGATCGCAGCAGTCGCGGCTGCGATCCGGAGCCGGCTTTTGAGGTTTCGAAGCATCTTCATGTATGCGGCCTCGAAGGTTTCGTTACTCGCCGCTCTCTGAGCGAAGATAGGCGATCACAGCTGCGATGTCGGCTTCTTTCTTAAGGCCTGCAAAAGCCATCGAGGTGCCGTCGACATACTTTTTCGGCTTGGCGAGAAACTCGGACATCGTCGCGTCATCCCAGACAAGACCATCTGCGCCGGCCGTGGTCATGGCGTCCGAGTATTTCTTGAAGCCGTCCGCGGTTCCGGCCGAGCGCCCGAAGACGCCGTTCAGCATCGGGCCCGTCCGGTGCTTGGCGCCGTCGCCAACCTGGTGGCAGGCCTTGCACTTGCGGAAGACCTTCTTGCCGGCCTTCACCTGCTCGGGGTCGAGTTCGACAACGGCGGTTTCGACCTGAGCTGATGCTTCCTGAACCTCGGCTTCTGCGCCGGTTGCGGCTTCTTCGCCACCGCCGCCGCCAGCGCCGTCGCCCGGCGTCACCTGAAGCACGCGCGCCTTGCTGGTGATCTCAACCGATTCCTTGCAGTTCTGCATGCAGATGTCGGCCCGATTCCAGAAGGCTTTCTCCGTCTCGAGGCGGTCGTCGAGGAAGAAGTTCGCCTCATTCGGAAGCGGCGTCTCCAGGAAGTTCGCGTTGCTTAGTTCAAACTCTTCATCATCCACGAGGTCGTTGACGTAGAGCAGATACGCGGTGATCGCGTAGACCTCGTCATCCGTCAGCGACTGCGCGTCGCCGAACGGCATTGCACGGTGGACATAGTCCCAAACCGTCGAGAGGTAGGGCCAGTAAGAACCGACGGTCTTCACGGGGTCTTCGCTGTTGAGCGTCTCGAAGCCCCCGGCGAGAACGGGCCAGCGGCCAACGGCCTCACCGAAGTCGCCATGGCACGACGCGCATTTCTCCGCAAAAACCGCTTCGCCGTCGGCGACGGTGCCGGCGCCCTCGGGAAGCCCTGCGCCGTCGGGCCGGATGTCGATATCCCAAGCGGCGATTTCTTCCGGCAAGGCTTCGCGGCCCAGCCCCAGCTCGCCGGTCTCCCCCGCATGCGCTTGGGAGACGAATGCGCTCGCGAGGTGACCGGCGATTCCGTGGTCCCCATCATCACGATCCGAGGGGGTCAAAGCCGCAAAGCCGCCAAAAACGGCTGTCGCGCCGATCATCATGAAGCTGATGTTCCGCCAGGCGTCGCTGTGCAATTTCATCGTGCTGTCCTCCGCCCGGCTTCTAGGAGACTTCGACATTCTCGGCCTGGCCGTTTTCGCGCACGAGCCAGGTTTGAATGCCGTTGTTGTGGTAGATCGAGTTTTCGCCCCGGATCGCGCGCAGCTCGTCCTTTGTCGGCTGGACGTAGCCTGTCGAGTCGTGGGCGCGGGACTGCACCAGAAGCTCCCGACCGTCCCAATCGAAATCGAAGTAGAAACGGTGCAGCGACTTGTCGAAGGACGGGCCGTCCATCCGCGCCTGCACCCAGTTCTTGCCGCCATCCAGAGTGACGTCGACGCGTGGGATCGTGCCCCGACCCGACCAGGCGTAGCCGGTCAGGACCGTGCGGCCCTTGCCGTGGGTGATCGGCGCTTGCGGGCTTGGGTTGGTGATGATGGACTTCGCGTCCATCTCCCAGGTGAAGCGACGCGCCGTCCCGCCTTCGAGCAGGTCGGTGTACTTCGACGTCTCTTCCCGATGGTGCCAGGGCTCGTCGCCAACCTCGATGCGGCGGAGCCATTTCACCCACATGTTGCCTTCCCAGCCCGGGACGACGAGGCGGACCGGATAGCCTTGCTCGGGGCGCAGCGCTTCGCCGTTCATCTTGAAAGCGACCAGGCAGTCGTCGAGCGCTTTCTCGATCGGGATCGACCGGGTCATCGCCGAGGCGTCGGCGCCTTCCGGCAGGACCCATTTGCCGTTGGTCTTTACGCCGGCTTCCTCGAGCAGAAGGCGGAGCGGCACGCCCGTGTACATGACGTTGTGGATCATGCCGTGCGTGTACTGGCAGCCGTTGAGCTGCGCTCCGCGCCACTCCATGCCGCTATTGGCGGCGCATTCCAGGAAGTAGACGTGGTTCTGACGCGGAAAGCGCATCAGGTCCTGCATCGTGAAGATCAACGGCTTGTCGACGAGGCCGTTGATCATCAAGCGCTGCTTGGCTGGGTCGACTTCGGCGATCCCCGCGTGGTGGCGCTCGAAGCACAGGCCGTTCGGCGTGATGATGCCGTCGAGTTCGTGCAGGGGGGTGAAGTTCACCGAAGAAACCGGGTCGGCGGTGAGCCATTCGACATTCCGCCGGACGACATGTTTTTCGTATTCCGAAGGCGTGCCGTAGGGACGGGCGTCGACGCCGTCGCCAAGATACTGGTTCCATTCCTGCAGCTCGGTGATCGCCGGGTCAGGCGTGCCGGCTCGCGCCGCCGCGGCGCCTGCGAGAGCGCCGCCGACGGCAAGACCGCCCTTGAGAAATGCGCGGCGCGAGTTCACGCCGGCCGGCTTTGGATCGGAATTGTCGGACATCTTGGCCTCCCGTTCTGGCGGCTTATGAATTCACGATGACGGATCGGTTCTCTTCGAGCGAGACCGTCCCAACGCGTTTGAGATAGCTTTCGACAACGTCGTAGATCGCAGGGCCTTCGGTCTCTGGGTTCACCGAAGCCCAGCCGGAAACGACGTAGCTCTTGCCCGGATCGATCGCCTCGCCCGTCTTGAGCAAGGTCATGTCGGTGATGCGTGAGCCGATCGGCTTGTTGACGTCGATCGCGTAACCCATCCCGCCGACGCGAACCATGTCGCCCCCCTGCTGGTAATAGGGATCGGGGTTGAACAGATTGTCGGCGACGTCTTCGAGGATCGCCTGCAGTTGTTCGCCGGTGAACTCGAGACGGTACGCGTTCGGATAGGTCATTCCCGTCGCGGTGTAGAGATCTTCGCGGGTGATGTCCGATCCCGGCGGCAGCGATGTGCCCCAACGGAAGCCTGGCGACAACGCGATATCAGCCTCCCGTTCTTCAAGCAGCGCCTGGCAGATCAGATCGTCCCAGGTGCCGTTGAAGTTTCCGCGGCGATAGAGAAGCGACTCGGTCGTCGCCAGCGTTTCGGCGAGTTCAGACTTAAACGGCGCACGCTCGGCATCGATCAGTGCGGCGACGTCCGGGTCGGGCGCGATGACGTCCGAGAACACCGGGATGAGCTTGTAGTTGAAGCCTTTGACGCCATCCGCCTGAACGTCGAGATCGAGCCGCGAGACGAACTTTCCATGGCTGCCCGAGGCGATCAGCATGGTGTTTCCGACCTGCACCGGCTCGGGCAACGCATCATGCGTATGGCCGGTCAGGATCAGTTCTTTGCCGTTCACGCGGTTGGCTAGCTTTGGGTCGACGTCGAAACCGATATGCTACTGTTTAACATCCGCCGCGGCGCCTTCGGCGCGCGCCTCATCTACAACCTCCTGCACGCGTTCTTCGCGGATGCCAAAGGAGAGGTTCGGGAACATCCAGCCGGGGTTGGCGATCGGCAGGTATGGGAATGCTTGCCCGATCACGGCGATCTTCACGCCGCCACGGTCGAAGTAGGCGGTCGACTCGTAGGCGGGTTCATCCCATTCCGCGTCGAAAATGTTCGCGCCCAGGAACGGGAACGGCAGTGCGTCCACGATTTCTGTGACGCGATCGATGCCGTACGTGAACTCCCAGTGCGACGTCATCGCGTCGGGCTTCAGCGCGTTCATGACATTGACCATGTCCTGGCCCTGAGTGCGGAGCGACGTCATCGAGCCCTGCCAGGTGTCGCCCCCGTCGAGGAACAGCGCATCTGGTCGGTCCGCGCGAATGGCTTTGAGCACGGTCGAAACCCGATCGAGACCGCCCATCCGGCCATAGCCATTGGCCATCGCGACAAAGTCTTCAGAGGTGAGCGCATAGGCCTCGGGCGAGCCTGGCGTCAGTCCGTAAAGGTCGAGAAAGTCTTTGCCGGTGATATGCGGCGGCTTTCCGTTCACCTCGCCCACGCCGAGATTGATCGACGGCTCGCGGAAAAACACTGGAACCAGTTGAGCGTGGCAGTCGGTGAGGTGAACGAGCGTCACGTTGCCTGTCGTTTCAAAATCAAGCAGCTGATCTTGCGTGAGGCTTTGTTGCGCAGCGATCCGGCCCCAGTCGCCGACCCCAGACGCGCCGACGATCGCCGACGCGGCGACGCTCGCCTGTAGAAATTCGCGCCGAGAAAACATGTCAGACGCCTCCGATCTCGAGTTCACTTCCGCCCAGTGCGGGCGCGCGGACACGGCTAGAGAGCGACATGGCGCTTGGCGCGCGCAGTCGGTTCAGGCGGAGACCGCGGATCATCTTGCTTGGAGGACGGGAACCCCTTCCTCCAGGCGAGAGTGTGAAGAGCCGCCTTTAGCCTACAGCGATCTTCTTCGACGCTTCTTAGACCGAACCTTCGTCGTCGACCCAGGTGAACTTCACCTCGCCCGACTCCGGCACCTTCAGCGAGAACTGCATGTAAGGATTGGCCGAGACGGCGGGATCGATATCCGCCGAGAAGAACTTCGCGCCGTTAAACTCGGCGGTGAAGCTGTTGATGATCTTCCGTGGGATCAGTTCGCCAGTTTTCTTGTCCTTGCGCTGGCCCGACTCCATCGGGTGGCTGATCAGCGTCTTGATGGTGACGATGTCGCCGGCAGCGGCTTTCTTCGGCACCTTCACGCGTGGTTTGACTTTCGCCATGGTCCCTTTTCCTCCCTAACCTGTTAGCCGCCGCAGCCGCCGATGGTGACTTTGACTTCGCGCTTGGCCATGTAGACCGAGCCGTCCTTCATCTTCGCCACTGCGACCACGTTCTGGGTCGAGGCCAAGCGGATACGGGTCGCCGCCGTCGCGTCGCCCGACATCGGGGTGAAGTGGAACGTCGCCACGCCTGGGTTGGGATTGCCGTCTGCGAGAACCAGAACCGACTCGACGTGATCGTCGTCGGTCATCGCGCTTTCGACGCTGACGTCGATCGGAACGGTGTTGCCGTTCTCAGCGATCTCCGGCGCACCGAGGGTGATCTTGCCTTCGCTTGGGGTCGCGCCGCCGGTGAACGCGTTGATCGCGTCGTCGGTCGCGGTCGCCGCCAGAGCGCCTGTCACGCCGCCGAGGAGTGTCACGGTCGCCGCACCGGCGCCGAGGACCATCGCCTCGCGACGAGAGAACTGAACTTGTTTCACGTTGTCCTCCCTTGCTGTGCCCCGTCAGCATTCTCATGGGGCGAGCCTAAGCCATGCGTCACGTTCGCCTGACGCTTTTTATCGACGCGATCAGCTTAAGCGATCTCGAAGTTATATTGTCATATATGAATGTGTTCCCGGATGCAATCTTGATCAACGTCAAACAGAGGCGGAAAAACGCAGCTTCGAACGATTATTTCGGCGTCGCCGAAAGGGCGTCGCGTAAAATCGCTCGAAGAGGTCCGGTCAGCGACCCCTGGACAAGGTACTGAAGCCCGATCCACGCGCCAGCGAACATCGACAAAAGCGCGATCGGCGCCGACACTGCGAGCAACGAGGCGGCCGATAGCCCCTGACCGATCGTGCAGCCCAGCGACAACACCCCGCCCGTGCCCATCAGGAAAGCGCCAAGCAGCTGGCGGCGAAGTTCACGCGGATCGTCACATGCTTCCCAACGGAACTCGCCCTTGCTCAGGGCGCCGATGGCGGAGCCAACCAACACTCCGGCGACGGCGCCGACGCCGAAATTGATCTGCGATCCGCTCATCGTCATCACGTAGAGGAGCGTATCCGCAACCGGTCCGACAAAGGTAAAGCTCTCGACCGAGGTCGCGCCTAGGGTCTCGGCGGCGAGGTGCTCGGTAGACGCCCAGGCGAACACGACTGCGAGGCCGCTCGCAGCCCCCCAGAACCAGTAGCGGGGCGTCGCGCGAAACGCGCGATCGCGCAAAAGATATGCGGCAAGCGCAATCCCGACGGCGCCGGCGACCGCCCACGGCTGAACGCCAACGATTGCGGCGAGCCCATACGACAGACTGGCGTTCTCGATCGCGACGCCGGCCGAGGATGGTTGAAAAATCATCGCCCGCGCGATCGCTGTGGCGCCGTGCATCGCCATTGCAGCGCTGACGGCTAGTGTCAGCACGATGATGAACCCGCGAAGGTCGCCCCCGCCCATCCGCGCCAAGGCGCCGAAACCGCATGTTCCAACCAGCGCCATGCCGAACCCAAAGATCAGTCCGCCAAAAATGGTCGCCAAAAGGCTTGGCGGCGCGTTCAGGTAGAAGCTGTGTTCAGGCGCGAAGAGACCAGCGGCTTGAAGGCCCGCTACGCCGGTAATCGCGACCGCGATCGCGAGGCCCCACATTCGCAAGCGGCGATAGTCCGCGACGAAGACGGCGTCTTCAATGGCTGAGAGCGTGCAAAATCTGCCAATGCGGGCGGCAAGGCCCAAGACGAGGCCGCCAACGAACCCAATGATAGCTGATACGGCTGCCGGTTCGAACGCCTCCACAGAGGCTCCTCCCATGTCTTTTCTTGGTTTCTTTTCGAAACTCTGCGGTCGAATCCGCTTATTAGCAAGTCATTCTTACAAGTTAAGCGTCAAACGAAAAGCGCCGGGCCGAAAGGCCCGACGCTCGCTGTCGAATGATATCGCGTTTGATCAGTTACGGACCGACGGCGTTTCGACCGGCAGTCCTTGACCCCGCCAAGCGGTGTAAAGCTCAAGGGCCAGAAACTCGTCGCTGCCCTTGGCGTACGGCACTCCGCGAATGTTCTTCATGCACCCGGAGAAGCGGCGGTGCAGCGACCCCATGCCCTGCCATTTGAAGCGATAGGTCGGGAAGCCGTTGGTCTGACCTTGGCTCAAGTGGTCCGCGCGAATGTACTCGCCATAGTGTTCCTCGTGGCAATGGGCGCAGGACATGTCCAACTGTCCGACCCGCGTGTAGTAGAGTTCCTCGCCTTTCTTGAACCAGGACTCGTAGTCGCCTTCGGTCGAAACGTTCACCGGCTCGCCGCGATCGACATTCTTGATGAGAACAGTGAGCCCGGTCAGTTGAGGCTTATCGTATTTATAGGCCTCGGCGCCCATCCGCTCGGTACGGCAGGTGTTGATCTGGTTCTCGATGTTCGTAAGCGTCGTTTTCCCGCCCTGGGCCATCAGCTTTGGATAGGTTGAGCCCACGCCGGCCATTCCCTCCGCGACGTCGCCGTGGCAGCTCTCGCACGACTTGTTTTCCGATCCATCCACGGTCGACCAAAGCTCTTCGCCCTCCTCAAGCGAAAGAAAGCCAGGGTTCTCGAAATCGTCTTCCTGAAGCGCGCGCGTCGCGTCATCCCGGAACTCGCGGCCAGAGATGATCTCGTCGAGCGGGTGCTCCTCGCTGGACGGCTCGAAGTAAACATAGCCCTCGCGCAACTCCGCCACGGCCAGTCCGCCGGCGAGAACGACGCTTGCTGCGACGCCGAGGCCCACAGTCTTTTTCATCATCCTTTTTCCTCCCAAATCCGTGTGCGGCACGGTTTTCATTATTCTTTGAGCGTCTGAAGATATGCGACGACGTCCTCGACCTGCTGAGCGGTCAGGATGGTTTTGCCTTCGAATTTCTCGTTCACGCGGTTGAGCCCCTCGACGCGGTAGAACGCGGGCATCAGGGTGTCTTCGTTGATCACCTTCGAGTTCACGACCTGCAGACGCAGCTCGCCCTCGGAATAGCGGTCAGCGACGCCGTCCAGCGGCGGGGCGACTTCGCCGTGGAACTGCTGTTCGTCCATCAACGACGACACTTGGTGACAGGCCAGGCAGTTGCCGAGCTTGCGCCCGGTGAAGACGTCCTTGCCGGCGACCGGGTCGCCAGCGACGCCCGTCAGCGACGCGGGGATCGCCGAGTCGTCGACAATCTCGACATCGCCGGGGCCGACGGTGCCAGCGAGCGCGGTCGCGACCGTCAAAGCGGCGACCGCGGCGCCCAGCGCCATCCGATATGTCCAAAGCGGTGATGACATTTGGTTTCCTCCCTTGTTCCTCTGCGTCATTGATTGACGTCGCTTTTTTGATGTTAGTTCTTTAAGAAAATTGTCGGACCTAACATCAGATTGCAAGCATTGAATATGTTTTTGGCTCCCGAACTCAGAAAGTTTCTCGCCGTCGCCGTCTCGATTGCGTGGTTTCTGGGCCATGGCGCGGGCGTGGCGTCCGCCCAGGAACGGAAACTCGAACTGGTGATGTTCGAGGCTGCGTATTGCGAATGGTGCGATCTCTGGAACGAGGAGATCGGGGTCGTTTATCACAAGACCGACGAAGGCGCTTCGGCGCCGCTGCGTCGAGTCGATTTGCACGGTGAACGCCCTTCCGATCTCACGCAGGTCAAACGCCTCCATTACACGCCGACGTTCGTGCTGATGTCGGATGGCGAGGAGGTCGGCCGCATCCTCGGATATCCTGGCGAGCACTTCTTCTGGCCGATGCTGCAAAAGCTGCTCGATCGCGACGAAGAGATTAACGGTTAGGTCGAGGCGTCCGTGCGGTGAGACGCCGTCTGCCGAGAGCGTCGCCGCCGGAATGACGGGTCAGACGCTCAGCCGAACTGCCCGAGCGACGGCGCGAGGTCGAGCAACCAGAGCGCAATCGTCGACATCTGGTTGGTGATGAAGAGCAAGCCGACGGCGACCAGCAACCCGCCCATCGCTTTTTCAACATGGCCGATATAGCTGCGGTACCGTTTCATCAGGTTCAGGAACGGACCCACGAACATCGCCGCCGCGATGAAGGGGACGCCGATCCCCAAGGCGTAGGTGAACAGGAGCAGCGCGCCCTGCGCCGGGTCGCCGGCGCCGCCCGCCGTAAAGAGAATCGCCGCAAGCACGGGTCCGACGCAGGGCGTCCAACCGAACGCGAAAGCCAGCCCGATCACATAGGCTCCGATCAATCCTGCGGGGCGGCGTCCGATCTCAAACTTCGCCTGCCGGTACAGCAGGTTGATGCGAAGCACTCCGAGGAAGTGCAGGCCCATGACAATAATGATCGCGCCCGCGACGTAGCTGAGCCAGTCGAGATTGTCCGCGAAGGTTTGACCAATCGCCGAAGCGCTCGCGCCCATCACGGTGAACACCGTGGCAAAGCCGAGGGTGAAGGCGCTTGCAGAGATCACAGCCCGCCGTTGCGCCGTCGGATCCACTGTCGCGCCGTCCTCGGAGCCGGAAAGGTCGCTCAGGCTTGATCCGGCCAGAAATGCAAGATAGGGCGGCACCAACGGCAGCACGCAAGGCGACGCGAAGGACAACAGTCCTGCGAGCAATGCGCCGCCAAGGGTCACGCTGAGGTCCAAATCCCACTCCATTGCGTACCACTGCGGACCTTTACATAGATATCTGCGAATATGTAAGATGCGAAACATCCGAATTGACGACGGCGGCGCTGCGAAAGTGGTGGAAGATCTGCAAACGGAGGATCGGCGAATGGGCGCGCGATCGGATTATGACGCGGAGCCGGCGGCTGCGCGTTCGAGCGGCTTGCCCGATTTTGGCGGCGACATCTCCGAGGAGGAGATGGATCGCATGATGACGAACGCACGCGCTGCCACGGATTTCCTAAAGGCGATCGGTCACGAAGGCCGGCTGATGATCTTGTGTCATCTGTCCTCAGGCGAGAAATCGGTCACCGAGTTGGAGAAATTGATCTCGGCCCGCCAAGCCGCTGTTTCCCAGCAGTTGGCGCGACTGCGGTTCGAAGGACTGGTCGACAGCCGCCGCGAAGGCAAAACGATCATCTATCGATTGGCCGATGGTCGGGTCAGCCGCCTGATCGAAGTGATCTACGAGATGTTTTGCGCCAACTCGGATCAAAAGACGCCCGACTAGCAAGAGTTCAGGCGCGGCGCGCCGCCTCGAAACCGAACGCCGAGCCGGCTTTGGGACGGATTGTCGCGGTTCTTCGACTTCGTTGCAGATCGAAACAACTCTCCGATGTCAGATAATTCGGAGTTTCCATGTCAGGTTTGAAAGAGCGCTCCCGAGCGCATAACCGCGAAGAGCTTATCGAGAGAAACTACCGCGACGCGATGGCTCTGCGCGACCTCAAGGCGCGCCGGAGCGAAGTCCGCGGTGAGATCTTCGCGAACTCGGTCAGCAACTTTGGTCACTTCGTTGGCCGCAGGCCCGTCGCCGGCTTTGTCACGCTCAGCAAGTATCTCATGATCCTGAGCGGCTGGGGCGTCGCTACGCTCGCTCTATATGCGGCGCTGTTCTAGCAGCCAGAGCGTCGCGGAGCGCGAGACGTAGAGCGCGCTCGCGCTCCCCGACCCGCAGTCAGGGCAAGCCGATCTCCTGTTTCAGAAGGAGCCCGACGGGCGACGACGTCGCTCATGCGGGTCAGGCGGCGGCATCAGAGTCGCTGCGCGGGAGCACCCAGTTCGCTCGCGGGTAATGGCACGTATAGCCGTTGGGGAAGCGCTCAAGATAGTCTTGGTGCTCTGGCTCGGCTTCCCAGAAATCGCCAACCGGCTCTAGCTCTGTCACCACCCGTCCCGGCCACAAGCCGCTCGCCTCCACGTCGGCGATCGTGGCGAGCGCAGTCTGTCTTTGACCTTCATCGGCGTAGTAGATCGCTGACCGATACGACCGGCCGCGGTCATTGCCTTGTCGATCCAGCGTCGTGGGATCGTGGATCTGGAAGAAGAACTCCAACAGCGCCCGATAGGACGTTTTCTGCGGATCGAACAGGATCTCGATCCCCTCGGCGTGGTCGCCATGGTTGCGATAGGTGGCGTTGGGAACGTCGCCGCCGGTGTAGCCGACCCTTGTCTCTGTAACGCCGGGGGCAGTTTTCGGATCAGGTCCTGCATGCCCCAGAAGCAGCCTCCGGCGAGAACAGCGCGTTCTTGCGTCATCGGATATCCTCCACTTGGCTGAGATAGTCACCGTAGCCCTGCGCCGCCATGTCGTCGCGGTGGATGAAGCGCAATGACGCCGAATTGATGCAGTACCGCAGCCCCCCTCGGTCCGAAGGCCCGTCCGGAAAGACGTGACCCAGGTGGCTGTCGCCGTGAGCCGATCGGACCTCGGTTCGGAGCATCCCATGCGAGCTGTCGCGCAGCTCGTTTACGTTCGCCGGGACGACCGGCGTGGTGAAGCTCGGCCATCCGCACCCCGAGTCGTACTTGTCGCTCGACGCGAAGAGCGGCTCGCCCGATACGATATCCACGTAGATCCCGGGTTCTTTGTTGTGAAGCAGCGCGCCCGTACCGGGGCGTTCGGTGCCGTTTTCCTGGGTGACGCGGTATTCCTCGGCGGAAAGGGCTGCGATCGCAGCATCAGTTTTGGCGAACACTCGGTCCATTTTCGCCCTCCTTCGTTACCCGACTGATATGGGGCTTCGCGGCCAGCTCGGCCAACCGCGCCGCGCCATGACGTCGAAAGGATCATATCCCCGGTCGGTCAATCCACCGAAGAGAGGCGCGGCCCTCCACGTCTATTGCGACGTCTCCAGCAGAAACCGCACTCGGCGATGCGTCTCGCACGCTTGCGCCGACGCTGGACAGGCGGGGTCGAAAAAACTAACAACGGGACGTCGGAGCGCGGGCGTAGTTCAGTGGTAGAACGTCAGCTTCCCAAGCTGAATGTCGTCGGTTCGATCCCGATCGCCCGCTCCAATTCCTAGAGATCTCTCCACACGTGCAAGCGCCGTTTCACGCTGCGCTCTTTTGGATTGCTGCTGCGCGGCATTTGAGCATGCGCGGGCAGAACTGCGCATTCACTTGGCGGATGTTGTCGATCTGCACGAAATAGTTCCGACGCGGTTCAATTCAGTCTTGCAATTCCTGAATGTCGTGAAACGGTAAAGGCGACCGCTGCGTGCGTCCTTATTCCCCGGAGAGCGTCGCGCTGTACGGTTCAATGTGAAAAATGCCGGGAGCAAATCTATGAAATATATGAAGCTTTTGGGTGGCGTCGCCGCCGTGGCGATGGCGATGGCCGCCACGACGTCGAAAGCCGCTGACGAAATCACCGTCGGCTACTTCCTCGAATGGCCGATGCCGTTCCAGTATGCGAAGGTGAAGGGAACCTACGACGAGGAGCTTGGCGTCAAGGTCAACTGGGTTTCGTTCGACACCGGAACTGCAATGTCGGCGGCGATGGCGTCGGGCGATGTGCAGATCTCCGTCAGCCAGGGCGTGCCGCCGTTCGTGGTCGCAACCTCCGCTGGTCAGGATCTACAGATCGTCGACGTCGCGGTGTCTTACGCCGACAACGACAACTGCGTCGTGCACTCGGATCTTGAGATCGACAAAGGCAGCGTGGCCGAACTGGCCGGCAAGAAAGTCGCTGTTCCGATCGGCACCGCAGCGCATTACGGCTTCCTAAAGCAGATGAACCATTTCGGCATCGACATCAGCACGATGGAGATCGTCGACATGGCGCCTGCGGATGGCGCAGCGGCTCTGTCGCAGAAGAACCTCGACATGGCCTGCGGCTGGGGCGGCGCGCTGCGTCGGATGAAGGAGCACGGCAATGTGCTGCTGACCGGCGCGGAGAAAACCGAGCTCGGCATCCTCGTTTTCGACGTGACCTCGGCGCCGGCGGCTTTCGTGGCTGAAGAACCAGAGCTGCTTGCGAAGTTCCTCAAAGTCACCGCTGACGCCAACGAGGCGTGGAACTCGGGCGGCCAGCGCGCGGAAATGCTGCCGGTCATCGCGAAAGACGCGGGTATGGACGAAACGGCGACGGCCGAGACCATCGACACGTTTGTCTTCCCGGGCGTGGACGAGCAGCTGAGCCAGAAATGGCTGGGCGGCAACGCTCAGGAGTTCATGAAAGGCGTCGCGGACGTCTTCGTGGAAGCGGGCAGCATCGACTCGGCGCTCGACACCTACGAGGGCGCGGTGAACACCGGGCCGCTAAATAGCGTCCAGTAAGCGGACAGGTTTCCGGCCCGGGGCGAAAGCTCCGGGCCGTTTCACTTCATTAGGACAGCGCGACAACAAAAAGGGGGCTGCATGTCCGGTCTGATCATCGACGACATCTCGATGCGTTTCGAGCTGCCCGACGGAAATGCGGTACAGGCGCTCAAGAACGTCTCGCTCGATATCAAGGAGGGTGAGATCATGGCCGTCCTGGGCCCGTCGGGCTGCGGCAAGACCACTCTTCTGAACATCGTCGCTGGGTTTTTGGCGCCGACTGAAGGCAACATCACGCTTGGCGGCCAGGTCGTGCGCGGACCTGCGGCCGAACGGGGCATGGTGTTCCAGCAGGGCGCGCTCTTCGAATGGATGAACGTCCGCAAGAACATCGGGTTCGGACCGCGGATGAAGAACACGCCGAAGGCGGATATCGACAAGCGCGTCGACGAGTTGCTCGGGATCGTCGGCCTGCAGGACTTTGGTGAGAAGATGATCTACGAGCTCTCGGGCGGCATGCAGCAGCGTGTGGCGCTGGCTCGGTGCCTGGCCAACGAGCCGGAAGTCATCTTGATGGACGAACCGCTCGGCGCCCTCGACGCGCTGACGCGAGAGAAGATGCAGGGGCTGGTGCTGAAGCTCTGGAAGGAGACCGGCAAGACCATCATTCTGATCACGCACTCGGTCGAGGAAGCGTTGCTCCTCGGGGAGCGGCTGTTGGTGATGGCGCCGCGGCCTGGGCGCATTCATAAGGAGTATCGACTTCCCTTCGCCGAGATGGGCGTGAACGCCGACCTGCGCGAGGTGAAGACCCACCCCGAATTCGGCCCGCGCCGTGAAGAAATTCTGTCGATGATCTGGGATATGGAAGAAGAGATCATGGGTCGGACGGAGAGCGCCGCATGACCATTCTCCTGATCTACATTGCAATCTTTGTCGCCGCCTATCTCATCGTCCGGCTTGTGGCGCGCGGCGTCGCTCATGCGACCGACTTCACCTCGCTGAAAACCGTGACCTTCGGCGACGAAAGCGCTGTCACGGCTGATCGCACGGCGTCTGTGGTTTCGGTGGTGGCGATTTTTCTCATCTGGGGGGCGTTCACGGGCTCGGTGATTTCGCCGATCCACGCGCCGGGACCGTTCGTCGGCGACACCAGCTTTACCTACACCGCAGAGGCCGAGGACGGGTCGCGCGACGATGCGACCGTCAGCGTTCGTGTGTTCGAGGTCGGGACCGAGGCGGAGGAGCCGTCAATCGAGCCGGGCGACGGTTTCGCCAAGGATGACAGTGCAAAGGTCGGCGCGTGGCGGTCGGTTCTCATCCGGGTCGACAAGAACGACGAGATCGGCCGCGGCGAGGGTGCGAAAGTCGTCGCGATCAACGGCGAACCCATCGCGCCGGGCGAGACCGTGAAACTCGCTGACGGCGAGGTCACGTTGTCGACGAAAGGGACGCCAAACTTCAAACCGAACCAGGGTTGGCAGATGGAGCCGATCTGGTTGCCCTCGCCGGAGGCCGTTTGGGGACGCATCGTCGAGATCGCCAACACCGGTTATCAGAACTCGACGCTTCTGCAGCATCTGGGTTGGTCGCTGTTCCGCGTCGTCGCCGGGTTTGCGGCGGGCGCGCTGGTGGGCATTCCCCTGGGCTATGCAATGGGCCTGTCGAGCTGGTTCCGCGGCTGGTTCGATCCGATCGTCGAGTTCATGCGGCCAGTGCCTCCGCTGGCGCTGATCCCGCTGGTGATCATCTGGGCTGGCATCGGCGAGGTGGGTAAAGTGATCCTGCTGTTCCTGGCGGCGCTCTGGATCATGACCATCGCGGCGCGATCGGGCGTGTCGGGCGTGAAGATCTCGAAGGTCCACGCGGCTTATTCTCTGGGCGCGTCGAAATGGCAGATCCTCACCCAGGTCATCGTGCCCAATTCCCTGCCGGACATCTTCACCGGCGCCCGGGTGGCCATGGGCGTGTGCTGGGGAACGGTCGTGGCGGCCGAGCTGGTCGCGGCTGAAAAAGGCGCGGGCATGATGATCATGGTCGCCTCGAAGTTCCAGCTGACCGACATCGTGATCATGGGGATCATTCTGATCGGCATCATCGGCTATGGCATCGACATCCTGATGCGGATGGCCGAGCGCTGGCTGATCCCTTGGAAAGGGCGCGGCTAGGCTAGGCTAGGCTTCGCTTACCGCAACGTTTCCTGCGCGCACTGCCGGATGATCCGAGCGATCGACCGGCAGTCCTCCAGGCTGAACGTCAGTGGGATCCTCATATCGACGAGACGGGCCAGGACGGCGTCCGTCTTCGGCAGGTTCTGCGCATCGACGTAGCGCCAGCTGTCGTGGCGGCTGGTGTAGCCAGCCGGCTCGGGCGCTCCGAACCACTTGAGCTGCACGCCTCGCATGGCTGCGCGGTCTAGAAACGCGCGGATCGCCTGCGTGTCGGACGTATGGGTCAGGAACTGGATCGAACTGCCGACATATGTCTCCTCGGCGGGGCGCGGAACGGTCGCCAGACCCGAAGCGCCCGCCAGCCCTTCCTCGATCGCATCGTAGCGCGCATTCCAGCGTTCGACATTCTCGTCAAGGCGCGCCAGCTGCGGGCGCAGGATCGCCGCGCGCAGGTTGTCCATCCGGCTGGAGCAGTTTGGCGTGTCCAGGCGCGCGTTGTCGAAGTGCTCTCGACCCGGGCCGGCCGCATGACGGTCGTACAGCATGTAGGAGCCGGAGTTCATGATCGCGCGGGCCATGAAGTCCGGGTCTTCGGAGGTCAGGAAACCGCCCTCGCCGCTGTTGACGTGCTTGTAGGTTTGCGCGCTGAAACACCCCGCGAGGCCGAAGGTTCCGCTCTTTTCGCCGCGCCACGCCGCTCCCATGGTGTGAGCGCAATCCTCGATCAGCGCGACGCCGGTTTTCTCGAGCAGCGCCATGAGCGCGTCCATGTCCACAAGACGGCCGCGCATATGCGAGATCAGCAGCAGCCGCGCGCCGCTGTTTTCGATCTTGGCCGCGAGATCGTCGAGATCGATGACCATAGCGTCGGTGATCTCGACCAGCACCGGTCTTGCGCCGACGCCGGCGATTGCGCCAGGCACCGGCGCCAGCGTGTACCCGTTGGTCAGGACCGGTTCGCCCGCTTGCACCCCGTAAGCGCGGAGCGCGAGCTGCATCGCGGCGCCGCCCGAGGCGCAGGCGAGGCAATACGGAACGCCCAACCATTTCGCGAACTCGACCTCGAGCTGGTCGGTCTCGGACAACTCGCCGTCAATCGTGTTGTAGCGGTGCAGCCGCCCCGTTCGCATCACCTGCACGGCCGCCTCGATCGCTTCGTCGGGAATGGGCTCCTGCTGGGTGAAGGAGCCCGTGAAGACCTCTTCTGGAAGGGTCGCGTCATCCATCGCTTAGGCCTCTCGTCTCGACTGCGCCGCCAGCAAGGCTCGCCGCGCCTTGAACTTCTCATGCGATTCCTCGGTGCCGTCGTGGAACGAGCCGAACCATCGGTCCCACGGCACCTCCAGGTTCCCGTAATTGCACTCGAAGTAGCGGTGGTGCATCTGATGGTGGAACGTGCCCAGCGCCAGCCAGTTCTTGTCCTTCACCAGCATCCCTTCAAAGCCCGTATGGGAGGTCGCCGCGGTCAGCGCCTGATGCTGCATATGAAACAGGATGTGGATCGGATGCGCCGGGATGATCCAGTGCAGCAGCACCGAGGAAAAGAACATCAGGTGCTCGACCGGATGCATCGAGAGACCTGACCACGGTCCGACATTGTTGTTTCGGTGGTGAAGCGCGTGCGCCAGCCGATAGAGCGGCGGCCAATGCAAGGCCCGATGGATCCAGTAGAAGTGAAACGAGATCCAAAGCGGCGTCAGCGGGAACAGCAGCAGAAACCAGATCGGGTTGTCGGACCAGAGCAGCACCGGCGCATAGCCGTTGGCCATCGCCCAGAAACTCAGAACCTCATAAGCCGTCCAGAACGTCCCGCCGCTCGCCAGCGTCCAGAAAACGTTGTCCCACAACTGACTGTTGAAAGTGAACGCCCGGCCCTTCGCCGCCAACTCGCGCGGGTCGTATTTCAGCTCCTGACCCTGGCGCTTCCACGTGTGGAAATAGAGGTGCAGTCCCCCGGCGACGAGGACAATCAGGATCAGGTTGCGGATATAGATCTGCGCGATCCAGTCGATTGAGAGGGTGCGCATCTCTTCAAGCGGCGGTTGGAACCACGCCCAACACGCGATCGCCAGCAGCGCCAGGATCGAGTTCTCGGCGATGTTGACCCAACGCACGGCGAACCAGCGCAAGACGCCCGCCGGGTTCGGCGGCCATTCGAACAGCGGCGACGTGCTAATTGGCGTCTGCGGCCGGTAGCGCCATTGCCGGGCTAAGCCGCTCGGCGGGGGCTGAGGCGTCTCGTCGTTGGTCATGGTGTCGCCTGTCCCAAAAATTCGTCGCTGAAACCTTCGCCCTGAAAGGGACCGCTCAGCAACTGATTAGTGAGATCTTCTGAGCGTGTTAGTTCGCTGACTTCCACTTCTGATAGAGCGCCGCCACCGCGCAGGAGGCGAGGCGGGAGCGGTCGTCATCGGCCCGGCTCGTGAGCACGACGGGAACCCGTGCGCCCAGCACTACTCCTGCGGCTTGCGCATGGGCGATGAAGGTCAGTTCTTTCGCCATCATGTTGCCGGCCTCCAGGTTCGGCGCGATCAACACCTGCGCCCGCCCGGCCACCGCGGACGTCAGTCCTTTGGTTCGGGCGGCGCGTAAGTCGATCGCATTGTCCATCGCCAGGGGCCCATCGACGACCCCGCCCTCGATCTGCCCCCGCTCGGACATCTTCGAGAGCACGGCCGCGTCCAAGGTCGACGGGATGCGAGGCGTCACCGTCTCCACCGCGGACAGCACGCCGACCTTCGGCGTCTCGACGCCCAGCGCCCGCGCAAGGTCGATGGCGTTCTGAACGATGTCGATCTTCACAGCCAGATCCGGCGCGATGTTGATCGCCGCGTCCGAGAGCAGCAACAGATGATCGAGGGTCGGACAGTCCATCACGAAGACATGGCTGAGGCGACGCATCGTACGCAGTCCGGTGTCTTTCTTGATGACGTAGTGCAGCAGTTCGTCGGTATGCAGATGGCCTTTCATCAGCGCGTCCGCGCGCCCCTCGTTGACCAGTTGCACGCCGAGCGCGGCCGCCGCGTCGTGGTTTGAGGCCTCGATCAGCTCGAACCCGGAAATGTCGGCCCCGATCTCGTTGGCGGCTGCTTCGATCTTGGCGCGGTCGCCGACCAGCAATGGGGTTATGAGGGTGTGCTGGGCGGCCAGGACCGCTCCGCCGAGCGCGCTGGCCTCCTCTGGCGCGACGACGGCGGTTCGCATCGGCTCGAGCGGTTCCGCGATCTCCAGCAATCGATCGAAGTGTTTGTGGGTCTCGACGACGAGACCGGGCACATCCGCATCGTCGAACGACAGGCGTCGTTCGGGCGCCGTGACTTCGGCGACGCCTTCCAGGATCCGTTCGCCGGAGGCGCGGTCGACCCAACAGTCGAGCGTCACGCCTCGGTCCGGACTTTTCCGAGCGACACGGACGCCGATCGACAGCGTGTCGCCGGCTTCGGCGCGCCCCAGGAACCTCAGGCTCTGCGTGCGGTAAAGCGTGCCCGGACCGGGGAGCACGTTGCCCAGCACTGCGGACACGAGCGCGCCGACCCACATCGACGGCGCCAGAGCTTCCGGCGCGCCGTCGCCGTCGCCATCCTCCTCCGGCAGGTGCATCGGGTTCAGGTTTCCCGATGCGTGCGCAAAGACGTAAAAGTCGTCCGACGTACAGGGACGCTCAATGACGGCTTCGTCGCCGATTTCGAGTTCGTCCCAGGTTTTGTTTTCACGGATCATTCGATGTCCCCGCCCGAAGTCTCGACGAAATGGCTGCTTCGCCATCTAGAGCCGGAATAAAGCGGAGTTGTGCGGCTCTACGTTGACCGCGATCAAGACCGGCGGCTCAATCCGGGTAGCGAACGTCGGCCAGATACAGCCCATATGGCGGCGCGACAGGGCCGCAGGCGGAGCGGTCCGCGGCGTCGAGCGCGTTTTTGACCTCCACCGGATCCCATTTGCCGGCCCCCACGCGCTCTAACGTGCCGGCAAAACTGCGCACCTGATTGTGCAGGAAACTGCGGGCGCGGATGTGCATCCGGATCTCGTCGCCGTCTTGTTCGATCCGCAACTCGTCCAGCGTTTTCACGGGAGAGGCCGACTGACACTGCGCCGAGCGGAACGTTGTGAAGTCGTGCTGGCCGATCAGATGCGCCGCGCCGGCGCGCATCGCGTCCACATCGAGCCGATGCGCAATGCGCCAGGCGAGCCCTTTCTCGACGGCCAACGGCGCACGGCGATTGACGATGCGATAGAGATACTGGCGCTCGATCGCCGAGAAGCGCGCATGAAAGCTCTCGTCGACCTCCCGAACGTCGAGGATCGCGATCGGATCGGGCTTCAGGTGATAATTCAGCGCCTCCATCAGGCGAAAGGGCTCCCAGTCGCGTTCAAGGTCGATGTGGGCGACCTGTCCGAACGCATGGACGCCGGTGTCGGTGCGCCCGGCGCCGGCGACGGTTGCGCCGGCTTCGCCAAGCTGGCGCAAAGCCGCCTCGATCGCGCCTTGAACGGACGGTCCGTTCTCCTGCCTTTGCCAGCCGACGAAGGGGCCGCCGTGATATTCGATTGTGAGCTTGTAGCGCGACATGATCTGCGCGGTATAACGCGTTTGCGCGGCCGAGCCAGCGTCGGTGTGAAATCGAAAGTCGATGACGTTATGAAAATCTCCGCAGCATGAGCATCAGTGGCATCGCCGACGATCTGTCGCGCTGGGCGGAGGGCGCGCAGGATCGGTTCAGCGAACTGTTCGAGCCCTCTCTCCGGCTGGGCGTCACGGGTCTGGCGCGGTCCGGCAAGACCGTGTTCATCACCTCGCTCGCCGCGAACTTGCTGCGTCGATCCAGGATGATGGGGCTGACAGCGCAGGCCGAAGGCCGGATCCTTGCCGCCGCGCTCAGTCCGCAGCCGGACATGGAGGCCCCGCGTTTCGACTTCGAAAAGCATCTGGGCGATCTCTACGCCGCTCCGCCGCGCTGGCCCGACAGCACCAGTTCGGTGGCGCAGCTGCGCGTGTCGATCCGCTATGAGCCGACGGGCATTCTGGCGAACCTGACGGGCGACGCGGCCCTGCACTTGGACATCGTCGATTATCCTGGCGAATGGCTGCTCGATCTGGCGCTGATGCCGATGAGCTACGACGACTGGGCGCGAACCGCATTGGCGGCGGCGGCGACGCGCGCTCAGGCGGCGGACTACATTGAATGGATGCGCGGCGTCGATCCGGAGGCGGATTTCATCGAGGGCGACGCGCAGACGGGAGCGCGTCTTTTCTCCGCGTATTTGCAGGCGTGCCGGCGCGCGGGCTACTCGAACCTGACGCCCGGGCGGTTCTTGTTGCCGGGAGAAATGGCAGGCGCGCCGGCGCTGACCTTCGCGCCTTTGCCGCCTCACAGCGACGGCGCGAAAGGCAGCCTCGCCGCCACAATGGCCGAACGCTTCGAGGCCTATAAGCGCGTTGTCGTCCGGCCGTTCTTTCGAGACCACTTTGCGCGGCTCGATCGGCAAATCGTCCTTGTGGACGCGCTCGGCGCGATCTCCAACGGCGCGGAAGCGGTGGCTGATATGGAAATGGCTCTGACCGGGATCTTGGGCGCGTTCCGCCCTGGAGCGAACAGCTGGCTTTCGGCGATCCTCGGCAAGAAGATAGACAAGCTCCTGCTCGCCGTGACCAAGGCCGATCACATCCACCATCGCTACCACCCCTCCTTGCAGGCGCTCGTGCGGGACCTCCTGTCGCAGAGCGTTGATCGGGCGGCGTTCAAGGGCGCCGAAGTGGATGCGATCGCCATTGCAGGCGTCCGCGCGACGATTGAAGAGGAGATTCGCCGCGCAGGCGAGACGGTGCCCGTCGTGCGCGGCAGGTTGCCGTCGGGCGAGCAGGCGCAGCTTTTTCCGGGAGAGCCGCCGAACTCCATGACGCAATTGGCGCGTTCGGATTGGGGCGCGGACGTCTTCGCTGTGGAGCCTTTGGCGCCGCCAGTTCTAGAGCCGAGGGAGGACGAAGGCCCCCCGCATATTCGCCTCGACCAAGCGCTTGAGTTCCTCATCGGCGACAGATTGGGCGGACGATGACCGACAAGCAGCCGCCACGCCGCGCGCCGTTGAAGATCGCAGTTCAGGACGCGGGCGCGGGCCTGTCGCCGCAAGACGCGCCGAGCGTCGAAGCAGAGGCGCGAGCTGAGCCGTCGGCCCGCCCGCGGCGGGGTTGGGGACGGCTGTGGCGGGGCCTGTTCTGGGGGGCGCTCGGCGCCTTGATCAGCGCTGGTCTCGCGCTCTGGCTATATGATCTCGCGGCAGAGCTGATGACCCGCAACGCATGGATGGGTTGGGCCGCGATGGGGCTCGTCGCGTTGTTGGTCCTTGCTCTGCTTGCCCTGTCGGTTCGCGAGCTCGCAGCGATCGGCAGGCTGAAACGGATCGCCCAGATACAGGAGCGCGCGGTCGCGGCGCAAGCTTCGGGCGACGCTCAAGACGCCAAGGCGATCGGTCGAGAGCTTGAAGGCCTATATGCGCGACGGCGCGACCTTGCGTGGGCGCGGAGCCGTTTTTGGGATCAGCTTCGCGATCGTGCTGACGACGCGGTCGACGGATCGGCGCGATTGGCCTTGTACGAGCGCGAGGTCATGGCGCCGCTCGACGCTGCGGCCAGCCGAGAAGTGCGCCGCGCGGCCGGGCGCGTCGCCGCGGCGACGGCTCTGTTGCCTTCGGCGATGATCGACGCCGCCGCGACGCTGTACTTCAACATCAGGATGATCCGCCGCGTCTCGGAGGTCTACGGCGGCCGCGCCGGCGCGCTGGGGTCGCTCCGCCTCGCGCGCCGTGTCGTCACACACGCAATGGCGGCGGGCCTCATCGCGTTGGGCGACGATCTGCTGGAGCCGTTGATCGGCGGCGGCATCGCATCAAAGCTCTCCCGACGCGCGGGCGAGGGCGTGATAAACGGGGCGCTGACCGCGCGCATCGGCGCGGCGGCGATGGAGGTTTGCAGGCCTTTGCCGTTCGAGGTCCTGAGCAAGCCCAAGCTGCGTGATTTGGCCTGGGAAGGACTGCGAGACCTTAAGTCGTCCGAAACGTAGCGGGGCGCGTCAGACCCGCCGCCGCCCGCGCTTTCGTGATCAGGTTTGAGGCGAGGTCGCGCGGTCTTCGCTGGCGCGCCGGACGGAAATCCGAAAAGTAGAGAACGACACCAGCGAGAAGGATCGCATGAGCAGACTGGACAGCATGATCCGCCGCTTGCAGGCGCAACGGGACGGTATTGAGTGGGCGGCGCGTCGCATCTCCGATCTCGGCGGCGATGTGTTGGAAGTCGGGCTCGGCAATGGTCGAACCTATGATCATCTGCGCGAAAAGCTGCCGGAACGCGAGATCTGGGTGATCGAGCGAGAGCCGGCGGCGCATCCCAAATCAACCCCGCCGTCCGATCGACTTCTGGTCGGAGAGGCCGACGCCGGACTGGCGGAACTCGCGCGCCGGGGCGTCCGCGTCGCGCTGATCCACTATGATCTTGGGGTCGGCATCGCGGATGTCGATCATCCCCTGGCGGCCGGACTGTCGCCGGCGATGGCGGCGTTGCTTGTTCCTGGAGGAATTGTTCTCGCCAACAATCCGCTCGTCGGGCTGCCGGAGATAAAAGGACCGGACACCGTGCCCCTCGAGCGCTACTTCTTCTACAGCAAACCTGACGCCGAGTGAGAAAGCGCCTGAAATGATTGACCTTTACACCTGGACCACCCCCAACGGCCGCAAGGTCTCGATCCTGCTCGAAGAACTTGGCGTTCCCTATGAAGCTCATGCGATCAACATTGGCGAAGGCGACCAGTTCGCCCCTGATTTTCTGAAGATCAGCCCGAACAACCGCATTCCGGCGATCGTGGATCGCGACACCGGCACGCACCTGATGGAGTCAGGCGCGATCATGCTTTACCTGGCGGAGAAGCATGGGAAGTTCCTGGGCGAGGGCGAACAGCGCCTGCGTGCGATCGAGTGGCTGATGTGGCAAATGGGCGGGTGGGGCCCGATGCTCGGTCAGGCCCACCACTTCCTGCGCTTCAATCCTGGCAAAGCGCCTTATGCAGAGGAACGCTACGGCAAGGAGGCGCAGCGGCTTTACGGCGTCCTCGACAAGCAGCTGGAGGGCAAGGAGTTCGTGACGGGCGCGTACTCGATCGCAGACATGGCGATCTGGCCCTGGACGGCTCGCTTTGACTGGCAGCGCATCGATCTCGCGCAGTTCCCGAACGTCCGTGACTGGTATGTCCGCATCGCTGAGCGGCCGGCTGTTCAGCGTGGGTACAAACAACCCAAGGACGCGGGCGACGTTCCGATGCCATAGGCCACGAAGGGAGGCTTCACGATGCGACACTTACGAGCGCTCCTGCTGGCGTTGCCATTGTTCGCCGCGCCAGTTGTCATGGCTCAGGAACTCGACGGGCCCGCCTATGGATCTGAGGCCTACGCCGACGAGCGCGAGGCGTTGTTCGCGGCGCTGAAGTCGGCGGAGTCCGAGCTTGAAGCTCGGGCGGCGGAGGACGCGATCTGGGCCATGTGGTTCCGGGGACCAAGCTATGAAATCGGCGAACGGATGGACGTCGCCAGCCAACGGCTTCGGTGGGGCGAGTACGACGCCGCGCGCGAGATCCTGGACGGGATCCTGGTCGACGCGCCGGGGTACTCCGAAGCCTACAACCAAAGAGCCTTCGCCTACTTTCTGATGGGCAATTACGAGGAGTCGCTGGCGGATATCGACCGGACGCTCGATCTCGAACCCAATCACTTCGGCGCGCTCTCGGGACAGGCGCAGATCTTCATTCGGCAAAGTCTGATCGAGAAGGCGATCGGCGTCGTACGCCAGGCGACCAAGATCCACCCGTGGCTTCGCGAGAGATACATGTTGCCGGAGAGCGAGCGGATCGACGGTCGTCCAGAGGGCGAGGAACTTTAGCCGTTAGTCGATAAACGTCGGTTTTCGTCGCATGCGAGCTTGGCTGCGCCAGGCGACGGTCACAGGGTGGCGGAACAAGGTTTTCGTCTGGAGCTCATGATGATCGACACTGCGCTGACCACTCGACCGCTGACGGCGCGCTTTGGCGTGGAAATCCAGGGCGTCGATCTCCGCGACGTTTCGGCTGGCCATGGTTTTGATGCGATCCGCGCGGCGTTCGAACAGCACTCCGCGTTGCTGTTTCGCGATCAGACCTTCGAACCGGAACACCACCTTGCCCTGGCCAAGCTGTTCGGTCCGATCGAGGACCGGAAAGCCGACGAACGCAAACCCGGCGAGGCGTTCGAGATCCCACAGGTGTCCAACCGAACAGAGGACGGGTCCGTCTCTGCCGAGATGGACCTGCACACGTTGAACTTGAAAGCCAACCAGCTTTGGCACACGGACGGCACGTTTCTGCCGGCGCCCGCGCTCGCCAACATCATCACCGCGCGGGTTGTGACGTCGTCCGGCGGAGAGACCGAGCTTGCCGGAACACGCGCCGCTTGGGCGGACATGCCGGAAAGCTTGAAGACGCGCGCGCGGGACGCGTTGATCTGGCATCGTTATTCGCATTCGCGCGCGCGGATCTCGGAGGAGCTGGCGAAGTTGCCGATGTTCCACAAATGGCCTGACCAGCAGTGGCGCGCGCTGTGGCGCAACCCGGTGACCGGAGAGGACGCGGTCTATGTCGCATCCCACGCCTTCAAGGTGGAAGGTCTGCCGGAGGCGGAGGGCGCTCAGTTGATTGATGAACTCATCGCATTCTGCACGCGCCCGGAATACGTCTACACCCATGAATGGCGGGTCGGCGACGTGCTCATCTGGGATGAACGCGCGACGCTCCACCGGGGCCGCCCCTGGCCTTACGCGGAAGAGCGCACCCTCTCGAGCATCTGCGTCACGGCGACGGCGTCGGACGGCCTCTCGGCGATGCGGCCGCAAGCTTGATCACACGCGCTGTTGTCGCGCGCGCCCGCCCGGCTGTACCCTTGCTTGAATTTCAGGTCTGGGGAGGCCCCAATGCGCGACAAGACGGTTTCCGCAGCGGACGCGGCGGCGCTGATCCGTGACGGCGACACGATCACGACGTCGGGCTTCGTCGGCATCGGCGTGCCTGACGAGTTGCTCAAGGCGCTGCAGGATCGGTTCGCCGAAACGAGCGCGCCGCGCGGCTTGACGCTGTTCTTTGCGGCAGGGCAGGGCGACGGCAAGGAGCGGGGCCTCAATCGGCTGGCCGGCGATGGGCTGTTGAAACGCGTGATCGGCGGCCATTGGGGCCTGATCCCAAGAGTTGGTCAACTCGCGCTTCAGGGCGCCATAGAAGGCTATAACCTGCCCCAAGGCGTGATCAGCCATCTCTACCGCGACATCGCCGCCGGCAAGCCGGGCACCGTGACGAAAGTCGGCCTCGGCACGTTCGTGGACCCTCGTCTCGAAGGCGGCAAGATCAACGCAGCGGCCTCAGAAGATCTGGTCTCGCTGATCGAGATCGGCGGCGAGGAACATCTGTTCTACAAGGCGATGCCGATTGATGTGGCGCTTCTGCGCGGGACAACGGCGGACGCGGCTGGCAACGTCACCATGGAGAAAGAAGCGCTGGTGCTCGACAACCTCGCGCAGGCGATGGCGGTGCGAAACTCGGGCGGCGTCGTCATCGTGCAGGTCGAGCGCATCGTCGCCCCGCGCACGCTCAACCCGAGAGAAGTCGTCATCCCTGCGGCGCTGGTGGACGCGATCGTCGTGTCGGAGCGGGAAAACCACGCGCAGACCTATGCGACGCCCTATTCCCATTTCTTCACCGGACGCTACCGCGCGCCAGAGGACGCCGCCGAGACGATGCCGCTCGACGCGCGCAAGATCATCGCGCGGCGCGCGGCCTTCGAGTTGCCGATCAACGGCGTCGTCAATCTGGGGATCGGCATGCCGGAAGGCGTCGCCGCCGTCGCCGGCGAAGAGGGTCTGCTGAAACATGTGACCCTGACAGCCGAGCCGGGCGTTGTCGGGGGGCAGCCGGCGTCCGGTCTCGATTTCGTGGCTGCGGTCAACACAGATGCGAGCATCCCCCAGAACCAGCAGTTCGACTTTTACGACGGCGGTGGGCTCGACATGGCTTGCCTGGGCCTGGCCGAGGTCGACGCCGTCGGCAACGTCAATGTTTCGCGCTTCGGGCCGAAACTCGCGGGCGCGGGCGGGTTCATCAACATCTCGCAGAACGCCCGCGAGGTCGTCTTCGCCGGCGCGTTCACCGCCGGCGGATTGCAGATCGACATCTCCGACGGGCGCTTGACGATCGCGCAGGAAGGGCGCTCCTCCAAGTTTCGCGAGGAGGTCGAGCAGGTGACCTTCTCAGGCCGCCGTGCGGCGGAACTCGGTCGAACCATTCTCTACGTGACCGAACGCTGCGTCTTCGCGCTGGAGGAGGACGGGCTGCATCTGATCGAGGTCGCGCCGGGCGTCGATGTTGATCGAGACATTCTCGCGCAGATGGCTTTTCGGCCGAACACGAGCCATGTCCGCGAAATGGACGGCCGCATCTTCCGCGAAGACCCAATGGGCTTGCGGCACGACTTGCTGGAGCTGGATCTGGGGTCGCGGATCACTCTCGACACCGCCAATCAGCGGCTGTTCATGAACCTTGAGAAGATGCGCCTACGGACGCCGGAAGATGTCGAGAAAATCCGCGCGAGGGTGGTCGAGCTGCTTGATCCGCTGGAGCATCGGGTTGATGCGGTGGCCAACTACGACCACACGCGCATCGATGAGGAGATCGAGGATCTCTGGGCCGACACCGTCGCCAAACTGCGTGAGCGCTACTACCGCAACGTCTCGCGCTACTCACGCTCAGCCTTCATGCGGATGAAGCTTGGGCGCGCGCTCGGCCGCGATCAGGCGCCGCATATCTTCGAAACCGCGGAGGACGCTCAGCAGGCGCTGGAGAGCTAGCGGCGCTGGCTGGAGATCGTACAATCGCAAGCTAGAGTTTCATTGTATAAACAGACAGTTGGAGAGTTTTGATGGCGACCGCAAAGACCGTTCAGATCGAGGCTCCGGGTGGGCCGGAAGCGATGAAGCTTGTGGATCTGGAGATCGGCGATCCGGGACCTGGTCAGATCCGCATTCGCCATCACGCCATCGGGCTCAACTACATCGACGTCTATCACCGCGACGGCACGTATCCGCTGCCCTTGCCAGCCGGACTGGGCATGGAGGCCGCCGGCGTTGTCGACGCGGTGGGCGAGGGCGTGACGCATCTCGGCGTTGGGGACCGCGCAGCATACGCCTGTCCCCCGCCGGGCTCTTATGCGGAGGCGCGGGTGATGCCGGCGTTTCAGGTGTGCAGACTTCCGGACGCGATCTCGTTCGAGCAAGGCGCGGGCATGATGCTGCAGGGCATGACGGTCCAGTACCTCTTCCGCCAGACCTGCCACCTTCAGCCCGGCGACAAGGTCCTGTTTCACGCCGCCGCCGGGGGCGTCGGGCTGATCGCTTGTCAGTGGGCGAAAGCCATGGGCGTCGAGTTGATCGGCACGGCGGGGTCGGATGAGAAATGCGCGCTCGCCAAACAGCATGGCGCCGCGCATGTCATCAACTACCGCACCGAGAACTTTGTCGAGCGCGTCGCCGAGATCACCGGCGGAAGCAAAGTGAAAGTGGTCATGGACTCGGTCGGCAAGGACACCTGGGACGGGTCGTTGGACTGCCTGGCCCCGTTCGGGATGATGATCACCTTCGGCAACGCGTCCGGAAAAGTGCCGCCTGTGGATCTGGGCGTTCTTGGCGCCAAGGGATCGCTCTATGTCACACGGCCGACCCTGATGACCTACATCTCAACCCGCGAGCGGGTGCAGGCGATGGCGGACGATCTCTTCGAGATGGTCGCGAGCGGCAAGGTCAAGATCAACGTGAACCAGACCTATCCTCTGTCGGATATCCAATCCGCGCATCGCGACCTGGAAGCGCGCGCCACCACTGGGACCACGGTGATCCTGCCCTAGTCCTAGTGGTCGCCGCCCGCTAGTCCCGGTCGTTCTCGTATCTCGCATCGACCGGGAAGGGCGGCAACCAGCTCTCGCGGCGATGGGTCCAGCACTCGTAGTCCGGGGTCAACTGGTCCGGCGCGTCGAGGGCGCCCAGATGCACTTCGATCTCGTCGCCTGTTTGGGCGAAGACCGACGACCCGCATCGGGGACAGAAGTGTCGGCCTTCAAAGGATCGGGTCTCACCGGTGATCGTCACCGCCTCCAACGGATAAATGGCGGCTGCGTAAAACAGCGCGCCGTGGTGCTTGCGGCAGTCGAGACAATGGCACAGGCCAACACGATCAGGCTCGCCGACAGCGACCAGTCGGACATCGCCGCAAAGACACCCGCCGGTAAGTCGTTTCATAAGGCGTCTCCTTCTTGCGCTAGTCTATCGGAACGCTGAGCCCGACCTTCGGACGCCCCATTGTCACGGAGGTCCGAAACCGACGCACATAGGGGTTGTTCTGCAGCAGCCGGTTGCTGACCTGCTCGAACTCGTCCATGTCGCGCGCGAGGATGACAAGGATGAAGTCCGCCTCACCGGTCACGTAGTAGCATTGTTGCACGTTTGGGTCGGCGTGCGCCTGGCGACGGAACGTGTCGAGAATATCGAGTTGATCTCGTTCGATCTCGATGGAGACGACGAATGTCATCGCGACGCCCAGCGTTCGCGGATCAATCTGCGCGATCTCTCGCTGAATCACGCCGGTGTCGCGCAGCTGTTTCAAACGCCGTTGCACCGTCGCAGCTGAGACGCCGAGCGCGTCTGCGATGCCGTCGGTCGGCGCGCGCGCGTCTTCCTGCATTCGACGCAGGATCTCCCGATCAATCGCATCGAGTTCAATTCTCTTCAACATCAAAAAACTCGCTGTTTGCGAGGGGAGCCCGCGAAAGAAATTGGTTTTGTGCGGCCACACCGCACTGACCTTTTGTAGAGTGCGCCGCGCACGAACACCAATCACGCGATTTGCGAGGAAGACACATGGCCAAGGACCTCGACCCAAAATCGGTTGGTCCGCGCACCCTGGCGGTGCATGCGGGCGAGAAGCCGGATCCGACCACTGGCTCGTCGGCGCCGAACCTGGTGATGTCCTCAACCTTCGTGACGGAAAAGCCAGAAGGCTTCTCAGCTCACGAGCTGACCGAGGACTCGCCCTTCGTCTATGCGCGCTGGCAGAACCCCACGGTCAAGTCGTTCGAAGACAAGCTTGCGGCTGTTGAAGGCGCGGAAGCCTGCGTCGCCTTCGCCTCTGGCATGGGGGCCGCGGCGGCGATCTTGTTCTCGGAGCTCTCCTCTGGCGATCACATGATCCTGTCGGATGTCTCCTACGCCGGCATTGCAGAGTTGTCGCGCGATACGCTGCCGCGAATGGGGATCGCCGTGTCGACCGTGAACTGCTCGGACGCGGCGAATATCGAGGCTGCGATGCGGCCAGAGACAAAGCTCGTTTTCATCGACACGCCCTGCAACCCGTTGTTGCGCCTGACCGACATCGCCGCGGCTGCGCGGATCGCCCATGCAGGTGGAGCAAAGCTCGCTGTGGATAACACCTTCGCAACGCCGATCGGCACGAACCCGCTCGGCCTCGGCGCGGATTTCGTGATGCACTCGACGACCAAATACGTGAACGGGCATGGAGACGCGGTCGGCGGCGCTGTGTGCTGTTCTTTGGAGGCGGCTCGGCATCTGCGGTCGGAGGCGATCGTCCACTACGGCGGCGTGCTCTCGCCCTTCAACGCTTGGCTGATGGCGCGTGGCATGGCGACGCTGCCGATCCGCATGCGCGCGCATGAAGAGACGGCGACGGCGCTCGCTCAGATGCTGGAGAGCCATCCGAAGATCGAGAAAGTCCTGTATCCGGGTCTGCCGTCGCATCCGCAGCACAACCTTGCGGCCACCCAGATGAAGAACTTCTCCGGCATGCTGACATTCCGACTGAAAGGCGGAGTGGCGGAAGGACAAGCCGCCGCGGAACGGCTCGCGGCTGGTCTGGGCATCGTCCACTACGCGGTGTCGCTTGGTCATCACCGCACGCTGATCTGTTACATGCCGACCGACAGTCTGCTCGAAACGTCGTTCCGGCTCGAAGGAGAGAGTGCAGAGGACTACCGCGCCTATGCCGGCGACGGCGTGTTCCGGGTGTCGGTCGGGCTGGAGGACGCCGAGGATCTTTACAAAGACCTCGACGCGCTGCTTTAGGTGCGGCGCAGCGCTTCGCTCTAAAGATCGCAGCGCTGGTTGGCGCGCTGGTCGATGCCTTTCATGTCGCACCAATCGAGCGCAAGGCCGTCGCTGTCGCGAACCGCGCGGTAGAAGAAGCTGTCCGTCTCCACGAGACGCCAGCAGCCCCCCTGATCCGATAACTCGGGCGGCGGCGTCATGCAGAAGCGGTCGCCCTCTACGGTCCACGGGCCGCGGAACTGCCAACCGGTCGGGTTCTGCCAACTGGCGACGCCGTCGCGGTACACGCGCAGCACCGCATACCCATCAGGTCGATAGACCTTGAACTTGCGGTGCTCGACCGCGGCTTGCAGCGCCTCGCCAAACAGCGGCTCCTCGCGCTCTGACGTGGTTTGACAGCCGGTCAGGATCGCCAAAGCGACCAGAGTCGATAATGAAATGCGCATCAGGATCATCTCGGAACCCTTTCCTTGTCGCCGCTCGCTCTGTCGCTACCATGCGCGCCGAAAACCGGCTTCACCAGAGGCCAAAAACAAGAAGTACGAGAAAGGAACTTTGGGATGGAGATCGGCGCAAACACGCCAGCCGTCGTAACCGGGGCCGCGGGCGGTCTGGGCGAGGGCGCCGCCCGGGCCCTCGCGGCGAAAGGCGCAAAGGTGGCCGTGCTCGACATGAAAGCGGACGAAGGCCGGCGCGTCGCCGAGGAGATCGGCGGCGTTTTCATCGAGACGGACGTGACGTCGAACGACAGCGTCGCATCCGCGCTCGCGCAGGCCCGTGCGGCGCACGGGCAGGAGCGGATCTGCGTGAACTGCGCCGGGATTGCGCCAGCAGGGAAGGTCGTAGGCCGCGACGGCCCCCACGACATGACACTGTTCCAGACCGTGATCGACGTGAACCTGGTCGGTACGATGCGGGTGATGGCGTTCTCCGCCGCCGGCATGGCGTCCGCACAACCTCTCAGCGACGAAGGCGATCGCGGCGTGGTCATCAACACCGCCTCAATCGCCGCCTATGAGGGGCAAATGGGCCAGTCAGCCTATGCTGCGTCGAAAGGCGGCGTCGTGGGTTTGACGCTGCCCGCCGCGCGCGACCTCGCCCGAAACGGCGTTCGCGTTCTCGCCATCGCGCCGGGCACCTTCGGCACGCCGATGTTGCGCGGGTTGCCCGAAGACGTTCAGGAAAGCCTCGCCCAACAGGTCCCTTTCCCGGTTCGGCTGGGTGAACCGGAAGAGTTCGGCCGGCTCGCCTGTTTTCTCGCAGAGACGTCCTACATGAACGGCTCAGTGGTTCGGATCGACGGCGCGCTTCGAATGGGCGTGAAGTAGCCGAGCTTCGCCAGCTTTAGCGACAAGGAGAAATGGGATGGTCAACGTCGGCGATAAACTACCGGAGATGGAGGTGGCGCTGGCCACCGCGGACGGTCCTGACATGCAGAGCTTGTCGACGCTGTTCGGGTCGGGGAAGTCTGTTCTGTTCGCCGTGCCCGGCGCGTTCACGCCGACCTGCCACATGAACCACCTTCCGGGGTTTCTGACGCATCTTGACGCCATCAAGTCCAAGGGCGTGTCACGCGTCGCCTGTCTCAGCGTCAATGATCCCTTCGTCATGAAGGCCTGGGGCGAGGCGACCGGCGCGATGGGCAAGATCGATCTGATCGCCGATGGCTCGGCGGCGGCGACGCAGGCGATGGGACAGGTGCTCGATCTGACCGAGCGCGGCCTTGGCGTCCGTTCGCAGCGTTACGCAATGATCATCGAAGATGGTGTCGTAAAGGATATCGCCGTGGAAGACAGCCCGGCGACGGCCGACGCTTCGGGTGCCGAAGCATTGATGGCCAAACTCTAGCGACGCTGCCCACAAGAGACGTGGCAGGCCGCGCCGAAGGATCTTCGGCGCGGCTTTTTTTGTCCGGGGCGGACGGATTACTTCTGGGCGCCGTTGGTCAGGCGGTCCACAGGGATCAGCACGCGATCAATGACGTGGATGACGCCGTTTGTGGCCATGACGTCCGGCGTCACGACCTTAGACGCGTTCACGGTCACATAGCCGGCGCGGCCGTCGACGGCGATCGGGCGGCCCTGAACGGTCGCCGGCGCGGCGCGATTGCCGACGACGGCTGACGCTGGGATTTCGCCAGGGACGACGTGGTAGGTCAGGATCGAGACGAGCAGATCCTTGTTCTCTGGTTTCAACAGGGTTTCGACCGTGCCGGCGGGCAACTTCGCAAATGCTTCATCGGTCGGCGCGAAAACGGTGAACGGGCCGTCGCCTTTCAGAACATCCACGAGGCCAGCGGCCTGAACCGCAGCCACCAGAGTGTTGAAGGAGCCGGCGGCGACAGCGGTGTCGACGATATCGGCTTCCTGCGCTTTGGCGGGCGCAGTCGAAACAAGCACCGCCGCGACAGCGACGGCCAGAAACTTACGGATCATGTGTGTATTCCCTATTTCAGATTCTAAGCGCCAGCGGCGCTTCCGCCCGGTCGTGAGAGCATCAGCATGTCCGGAGCGCATTTGTGTTACGCAACGGGACAGCGATCGGTTCTGTGACCTGAGTAGTTTTTTGGTTTACCGACTGCGGTTTCAGTTCCAAACGAGGTCGAAGAGCGTTGGATGGCGAGCGTTGGACGGCGGGCGATGGACGACAGAAGGCGGACGGTGGGTGAGGACACGGAGATGACGAGCGACCTGAACGCAATCGCGCGGCTCAAGGCCCCGGACTTGACGGTCATTGAGCAGCTTGCGCGCGAGGCTTTCGAGCGCCTGCCCCCGTCTTTCCGGGCGCTTTGTGAAGGCGTCGTCTTCATCGTCCAGGACTTCCCGGACAAAGACGCGTTAGACGCTGTCGGGGTCGAAAACGCGTTCGATCTGCTTGGCCTCTACGAAGGCGTCGATATCTCAGACGAGACGGCGCTTCGCACCGACGTGAACCGTATCTTCCTCTATCGCCGCCCCCTTCTCGACTACTGGGCCGAACACGATGAGACGCTTGGGCATCTTGTCACGCATGTTCTGGTGCACGAGATCGGGCATCAGCTTGGGCTGTCGGATGAGGACATGGAGGCGATCGAAGCCGCTGCGAGATAAGGCCGGGGCTCAGCTCTCGTAGCGCGTGTTTCCTCGGCGCGTCGTATCGATCGGGAGATCGATGAAAAGGGGTTGATGCGCCCGCTGAGAGCACGCTTTGCGGGGGCAGAGATGGCAGTTGATGCCGATTGGGCTGAACAGGCTCTCGTCGTCGACATTGAACGGTGCTGCATAGGCGATCCGATGGGCTTGGCGCAGTTCGCACCCCAAGGCGATGGCCAGCCGGCGATCCTGCGTGTCCTTGCTGAACACCGGACGATCCGTCGTGCGGCTGATCGTAAAGAACCGCTCGCCGTCGGGAAGTTCGACGAATTGCGGGACGACCACGCCCGGCGTGCGAAACGAGGTGTGGATGTTCCAGACGGGGCATGAGCCGCCATACTCGGCGAGCTGAAACGTCGTCGCGTTAAAGCGCTTGGTGACATTGCCGGCCTTGTCGACGCGGAGAAAAAAGAAAGGCACGCCGGTCCGACCGTCTCGTTGCATCGTCGTCAGCCGGTGGCAGACCTGTTCAAACGAGACGCCGAAGATCGATGCGATCATATCCACGTCGTAGCGCGTCCGCTCGGCCGTTTCGATAAACAGCTCATAGGGCATCAGCACCGCGGCCGCGAAGTAGTTTGCAAGTTCGACATGACAGCGAGCCCGGCCAGTTTCCGACGTGATGTCGCTGTCAGCGGTGATCGATTCAAGAAGCTCTTCCTGCTCCAGCAGGCAGACGACATGGACAAGTTGAAAGACCCGATTGCGATTGTCCAAGGCCGCGGAGAGCGTCAACTCGCCCTTATCGCGATCATAGATCCGGATCGCGTCTCCCATCTCGTCGGTTGGCGCAATTCGCACTGTGGCTCCATGTTTGCGCCGCAGGCGAGACTTCATCGCCGCATAGGCGTCGTCAAAATCGAAAGGCTCTTCGAGACGCATGGCTTCCGCCGCCGTCTCCAGCCGCGCGAAATGGTTCCGGTGGTTGCGGAAAAAGTCATGGATGATGGCCTCGGGCGAGGTCGTCAGAAGGTTGTTGGACGTCTGCTTCGCGCCAGCGGCGGCGGCGTTGTTCAAATCGCCTTGCTGCAGGATCTTGTTCAGGGCTGTTCGATGGCTTCGATAGAGCTGCAGGAAATGCCCAACCAGTTGCGGCGCATGGTCAAGAGCGGCCCGAAGCTCTTGCAGGTCTGGCGGAGCATCCCCGAAGATCGGATCCTGCAGCGCCGCCCGAAGTTCCGTCAGGCGGGTTGCGGAGCTCTCGTCGTCGATCAAGTCGCGCCAGTCGACGCCGAAAGCGTCGGACAGGGCCATCAGCACCTGGACCGACAGCGTCCGCTGATTGTTTTCCAACAGGTTGACGTAGCCGGCGCTCACACCCAGGGCTTTCGCCATCTCCGCCTGCGTCTGCTTGTGCTCTCGCCGCAGTTTTCGCAACTGTGGTCCGATGAAGGTTTTCCGCATCGTGGTCTCTTAGAGCCAAGCTGAGTTTACAAAGTTACAATTTATCTTATCTGTTTTGTCATCATGCAACACAAAAACTCGATAGTTCGTGCTGGCGCATGTCTCAGGCGCTAGTAGGGCACGCGGAACAGGGTCGCTAAGGCTCGAATCGGGCGTTGTCCGCTTGAACTGGGAGAAAGCTCATGGCTTACAAAACACTGATCCTCGGCGCTTCTTACGGCTCTCTGCTGGGAACAAAATTGGCCATGGCCGGTCACGACGTCACGCTTGTTTGTCGGGAGGCGACGGCGGCTCTGATCAACTCAGAAGGCACCGAAGTCCGTATCAAGTTCAAGGGCGAAGACGCGCACCGTGCGATCAGGTCGACAGATCTCCCAGGGAAGATCGACGCCTGCACGCCCGAGCAGGCCGACCCCGCGCAGTACGATATGGTGGCGCTCGCGATGCAGGAGCCGCAATACGGCGCGCATTCAATTCGCACGTTGCTGATGCGGGTGGCTTTGGCTGGCGTTCCGTGTTTGTCGATCATGAACATGCCGCCGCTCCCATATCTGAAGCGCATCCCGGGTCTTGAGGCGGAAGGCCTCGAAGCCGCCTTTACCGAGCCGCGTGTCTGGGATCGGTTCGATCCGGATCTGGTGACCTTGTGCTCGCCGGATCCACAAGCGTTCCGCCCGCCAGAAGAAGGCGCGAACATTCTGCATGTGGGTCTGCCGACGAACTTCAAAGCGGCGCTGTTCGGTAAGGACGAGCACAATCAGATGCTGCGGCGGATGGAGGCCGATATCGCTGCGGTCCGCCTTGACGGCCATGACGTGCCGGTCAAGCTCCGCGCGCATGAGTCGATCTTTGTGCCGCTGGCCAAGTGGAGCATGCTGCTGACCGGAAACTACCGGTGCGTGACGATGGACGGCGTACAACCGATCCGCGACGCGGTGCATGGAGATATCGAGAAGTCGCGTTCGATTTACGCCTACGTGGACGAGATCGCACGCAAGCTCGGGGCGGATCCGGCCGATCAGGTGCCCTTCGAGAAATATGCAAAAGCCGCCGAGAGCCTGCTGAAACCGTCTTCCGCCGCTCGTGCGATCGACGGCGGCGCCCCCGTCATCGAGCGTGTTGACCGCGTCGTGCAGGTCATCGGCCGCCAACTTGGCGTGCCGAACTCCGATGTCGACGCTGTGGTGGCGACGATCGACGCCCGTCTGTCTCGAAATGAAGTACGCGCCGCCTAGGCTGTCTCCCAGCAGGTGCGAAACTGGACGGAGTCGCTTCTCAGCGCTCCGTCCCTTTTATTTCAGGCTGCCTGATCCAAACCGCGCTGCTCCAAAAGCGCCTCAACGCCTGGCAGAGCTCCTCGGAAAGCAACGTAGGCCGCCTCTGGGTCTTGTTTGCCTCCGGCGGAATAGATGTGTTCCGACAGTCTGGCGGCCGTGGCGGGATCGAACACGTCGCCGGCCTCTTCAAATGCTTTGAAGGCGTCGGCGTCCATGACCTCGGACCACATGTAGCTGTAATAGCCTGCCGAATAGCCGTCGCCTGAGAATACATGGGCGAATTGCGGGCTTCGATGGCGCATCACGATCGCCTCTGGCATGCTGATCGTCGACAAGACCTCGGCTTCCTTCGCCATGGGGTCGGGGGCCGGGTCTCCGGTATGCATCTCCAGATCGACCAGCGCCGATGACAGGTACTCGACCGTTGCGAAACCTTGATTGAAGGTCTCCGCAGCTCGGACTTTCTCGAGGAGGTCGGCCGGGATCGGCGCGCCGGTCTTATAGTGTCGGGCGAATTCCGACAGGATCGCAGGTTCGCTGAGCCAATGCTCATAGAGCTGGCTGGGCAGCTCGACGAAGTCTCGCGCGACCGAGGTTCCGGAGATGTGCGGATAGGTCACATCCGAAAGCAACCCGTGGAGCGCATGCCCGAACTCGTGAAAGAGAGTTCTGGCGTCATCGAAGGTGAGGAGCGTCGGTTCGCCCGGTCGCGCCTTGGCGAAGTTCATCACATTGACAACGATCGGCCGAACCTCGCCGTCGAGCTTTTGCTGCGACCGGAACGCCGACATCCACGCGCCTGAACGTTTCGAAGGGCGCGCGAAGTAGTCGCCGATGAAGACGCCGACATGTTCGTTCCCGCGCCGGACTTCCCACGCGCGCGCGTCGGGATGCGGCAGCGGCGCGTTCTCGATTGGTGAAAAGCTCAGGCCAAAAAGTCGATGCGCCGTTTCAAACGCCGCGTCGAGCATTCGGTCGAGCGGCAGGTAGGGTTTGAGCTCCGCCTCGTCGAAATCATGCTCGATCTTGCGTTGCTTCTCCGCGTAGAACCGCCAGTCCCAGGGAGCGAGGTCGTAATTGCCGCCGTCCTGACGAAGAAGAGCTTCGAGCTTTTCAGCTTCCTGACCCGCCCGGGCTTTCGCTGGCGCCCAGACCCGCAACAGAAGCTCACGCACGGCAAGCGGCGTTTTGGCCATTTGCGGCGCGAGCTTGTAGCTGGCGAAGTCCTCAAAGCCGAGCAACTTGGCGCGTTCCGCTCGCAAGTTCAGCGTTTCGGCGATGATCTCGCGGTTGTCGGTTTCGCTGCCGTTTTCGCCGCGCGCCGTCCAGGCTTTGAACGCCGTTTCCCTGAGATCCCGGCGCGTCGAGAACTGCAGAAACGGCTCGATCAGTGACCGCGAGAGCGTGACCACATGCTTGCCGTCGAGGTTGCGTTCCGCCGCGGCTGAGGCTGCCGCGTCGCGCAGGAACTCTGGCAACCCGGCAAGATCTTCTTCGGCTTGCAGAACCAGGAACCATTCGCGCTCGTCGGCGAGCAGGTTCTGGGTGAACTGCGTTCCGAGCGTCGCCAGTCGAGACATGATCGCGGACATGCGGTCTCGCTCTGCGCCGGTCAGCTGTGCTCCAGCGCGGACGAACATGCGGTGATAGAGTTCGAGAACCCGATCCTGCTCCGAAGTCAGGCCCAGAGACGTCCTGGTCTGCATCAGCGTGTCGACGCGCTCGAACAACGCCGGGTTCATCAACGTCTGAGAGCTGTGCTGCGCGAGTTTCGGCGCCATCTCCCGCTGGATCTCTTCGAGCGCCGCATCGCTGTTGGTCGACACGAGATTGAAGAAGACGCCTGCGACGCGATCCAGGCGCTTCTCCGCACGCTCCATCGCGTCGATCGTGTTGGTGAATGTCGGCGAAGCGGGGTCGGCGGCGATCGCGTCAAAGGCGGCTCGCGCCTCGTTGAGCGCCGCTTCGAACGCGGGTCGGTAGTGATCCGCAGCGAAATCGTGGAAAGGGGGCAGCCCGAATGGCGTTGTCCATTCGGTCAACAGCGGATTGGTCGCGGTCACAGAACTCTCCAGAAAAGCGGGCGGAAACGCCAGTTGAGAAAGCATGTGCGGTTTTCGCCGTCGTCTTCAACTCAAAGCGGCGCTTACGGGCGCACGCGGACATGGTGACTGAGGCCAAACGTCGAGCGCCGCACCGACACACAACACCGCTGGCGCGAAGTACGGTGCTCGGCTAAGTCATCGGCCTTAGCCGCTCGGATAAAGGCGCCTCCTCTGAGACACATGCATGCTCGGCAAGGGCGGCGGCGAGAGCTTTTCGCCTCGTGTTAAGGAAAACTGATTGGAAGTCTCACAAACAGCTTGGATTTCAGTGAGGTTACTCTTTGATCGACAAAGTGATTAAGTATTTTACCGGTTTCTTTAATGCTCGTCGTGTCTGCTTCGACATACTGCTCCGAGAGCAGGTATCGAGTAGGTACATACGCATGCCCCGCCTTGGTGTTACTCGTAGAAATGATGCTCCTCCATTTGAGGGCAGTTGGCAGACTGAAGGGAAAATAATTCATTCAAGCCGAAGCGTTTTGGTTTTTACTCAGTCAAGCAATCAAAGCAGTGTATTGCTGCCCGCCTTAGATGCGATCTCAAAAAAAGATGTAGAAGTAAATATTATCATAAATAATTACAGACCGGCAATTGAGTCTGGGAAAATAAAAATACACCAACTGAGTTACTATCAAAACCGGTGGAGGTGGGCAGCACTACTGCTCTTGCTGTCAGCGCCCTTCAAGGCGCTCCGATACACGGCTGCAACGCGAAAGCAATCGTCTCGCGCAATACACGGGTTGTTTGTTGATATTCTAGCGATGCGCGAGGCGATTTCCCGACTCCAGCCGGATCTTGTGCTGCTCTCAAACGATCACCTTGTTCTGCCGCGAACAATGGTCCTCGTGGCGAGACACTCTGGAGTGCCAACAGCTTATGTACAGCACGCCTCTGTTTCGGACGTGTTCCCGCGTCTGTCTTTCGACTATGCGTTTCTCGATGGACGCACTTCAGCAGAGGTATACGCATCTTGTGCTGGCAACCATTCGCCTAACACGATCTTACACAAGGTTCCTGCGGTTTTTCTGTCGGGTGTCCAGCGCCCGGTAGAAACTGAAATCGAGCCAGATCGCAAAACAATCGGCGTGACAGTGAACAACGTCGACAACATCGACGCCATCCTCGCATGTTGCGATGACCTTCTGGCTGCCAACCTCTGCCTCGTCATGCGGTGGCATCCACGCCAGAAGTCGGAACACGTTGCAAAGATCCGGAACTGGTTGAGCGAGCATCCAGGTGTGCTGGTGAGCGATCCAAGCGTCTCAAATGTCGCTGAGTTTTTCAGCCAGTCCGCAATCGTGCTCGGCGGCGACTCGACAATCCTCTTGGAGGCAGCCATCGCAGGCCGGCTGCCTCTATACTTTCGCTCCGGAGATGCGCTTCCCCATGATTATTATGGGTATGTCGAGCGCGGCATCGTTCGGGAATGTGAAACCACCGACGAGATTCTCGAAACGGTACGATCGGGCTGGCGCCCTTCCTCAGAAGCGCTGCGGCAAATGTCGGCGACCTTCGGAACCAACTGGCAAGGCCGCGAAGGTGAACTGCTGGCTTGTGCCCTACATCGGATCTTAAATGGGGACTCGCTCGAGGGGCTTTATCAACGAGGGCAGCCTTGCCCACCATTTGAAGAGCTGTATCTCCCCTCCTGAAGCCTGGTCGCCCATTGGCTCCTATAGCTGCTCGAGGAGCAAGTTTACGACCTTGTCCTGCTCTTCTTCGGTAACCTGCGGGTGGAGCGGCAAGGTCAAAGCGCGCCGATAGTATTCTTCGGCGTTTGGAAAATCCCCTTCTGAGAAATTCAGACGTCGGTAATACGGCTGCAAGTGTACAGGCTGGTAATGGACATTGACGCCGACGCCAGCTTCCCGGAGCGCCTCAAACAAGCGCCGTTTGTTTACGCGCGCCGGCACCTCTACCGTGTAGAGATGCCAGGCGGACTGGTGAATTTCCAAATCGTCGAGAGGCGGCAATCCGAGTTGGTCGCCGAAACCACTGGCCTCAAATGCAGAGTTGTACCGTCCGGCCAATTCTTTCCGGCGAGCAACATAGCTCTCAAGACGAGACATCTGGCTTGTACCGAGAGCTGCGGCGATGTCAGCCATCCGATAGTTCAAGCCTAGTTCCAGCTGATCATACTCCCAAGGCGCCGCGTTCGTGGTCTCCATCAGTCTAGGATCACGGGTCACGCCGTGCGTACGCAGGACCTTAAGCCGATCATCGAGCTCGGGATCGTTCGTGAGCGCTGCGCCGCCTTCTCCGGTCGTCACGATCTTGACTGGATGAAAACTGAACACGGCGATGTCGCTGGAGATGCAACGACCGAGCGGGCTGCCACGGTAAGAGCCGCCAACAGCGTGGCTCGCGTCTTCGATGATCTTGAAACCGTAGATCTTCGCTAGATCCGCGATTTCGGCCATTTCGCATGAGCGACCGGCGAAGTGCACTGGCATCAAGATATCCGGTCGTCTTTCGGACGTCTCAAGTTTCTGCTTAAGGGCATCTACGCTCATATTGCGAGTAGCAGGGTCGATATCGACAAAGTCGACCTGAGCTCCACACAAGAGCGCCACATTTGCGGACGCGACAAATGTGTTTGGTGCTGTCCAAAGCATTCCTCCTCTTCCGAGCCGAAGCGCGAGACAAGCTATGTGAAGGGCTGAGGTGGCGCTGTTGACCGCAGATGCGTACTGCGATCCGGTCGCCTTGCAGAGTTCCGCTTCGAACGCCGGCACAGCCGGCCCCTGTGTTAGAAAGTCAGAGCGTAGAATCTTCTCCACTGCCCGTATGTCGTCGTCAGTGATGTGCTGCCGGCCATAGGGGATCACGCACCGGCCCTCTTATTGGTTTCGATGATCTGCTCGATCGTCAAAAACTCAGAGTTGGTGCCAGACTCGTACTCAAAATCCGTTTTTGCCGGCCGACCATGTTCGCCTAGTTCGTTCGCGAAATAGAAACGCTCCTCATTGCGCTCCTTTCTCTCGAAAGCGATCGCGGGCTTGATGACGAAGTGGTCGTCGAATTCGACGGTGACCCGTGAATCCTCTCTTGGCACCATGACCTCGTGCAGTTTCTCGCCAGGACGGATGCCGACGGTGATCTGCGGCAGGTCCGGCGCCATGGCCTTTGCAAGGTCGGTGATGCGCACCGATGGGATTTTGGGAACGAAGATCTCACCGCCTCGCATCCGCTTAAGTGCGGAAAGAACAAAGGCCACGCCTTCATCAAGCGTGATCCAAAAGCGGGTCATTCTCTCATCTGTGATCGGCAGATGATCGGCGCCGTCCGCGATCAGGCGCCTAAAGAAAGGCACGACGGACCCACGCGAGCCGACAACATTGCCGTATCGAACGACGGAAAACCTAATGTCGCTGTCGCCAACGATGTTATTCGCCGCCACAAACAGCTTGTCCGACGCGAGCTTGGTCGCGCCGTAGAGATTTATGGGTGAGGCGGCTTTGTCGGTCGAAAGGGCGACAACCCGTTTCACGTTGTTCTCGATGCAGGCTCGGACAACGTTATCCGCACCGAGAATATTTGTGCGAATACACTCCATTGGATTGTACTCTGCGGCCGGAACCTGCTTCAACGCTGCAGCATGCAACACTGTGTCGACGCCCTTGAGCGCATAGCGTAACCGGTCAAAGTCGCGCACATCGCCTATAAAGAACCGGAGTCGCGGGTCACGGATCTCTTGTGAAAATTCAAACTGCTTCAGCTCGTCACGCGAGTAGACGATGATCTTGTCGAAGTCGCTTTGTTCCAAAAGTGTTTTGATGCAGTGGCGGCCAAACGAGCCGGAACCGCCGGTAATCAGGATCGACTTTTTGAGTGTCATCGAATGTGTCCGCAAACCATGGCCGACTTGGCTTATCGGCGAGACAGTTTAGAGTCTACGCGCAATCGCAATCTACATCCATCAATCGCCTATGGCTCCAGATCGCTCGCCGGCGCACACTGCGATAAACTCGGCGCATTGAGCTTAGAACATATCTCTTTAGCTGTTTGGGGAACCCGCTCTTGTCAGTTGTCGTGATCCCAGCTCGTGGTGGGAGCAAGCGCATACCGAGGAAGAACCTCAGAGACTTCCATGGCCGTCCAATCATTGCTTGGTCAATAGAAGCCGCGCTCTCATCAAAGTCGATAGAACGCGTTGTTGTTTCTACAGATGATGCTGAGATCGCGTCGGCTGCTCGACGTCTGGGCGCCGAGGTGCCGTTCGTCCGGGAGGCTTCTCTATCGGATGATCACGCGACGACTATTGAAGTCATTCGTGACGCGGTCGCACGCATGGAACTGCATCTGCAAACGGCCGTTTGCTGTTTGTATCCGACGGCACCGATGGTGACAGCGCACGACATTGAAGACGGATTGGAAGCCCTAGTGCGGTCGGGCGCTTCCTTCGCTTTTCCTGCAGTCGACCTGGGTGTCAAAACTGAGCGCGCGTACAGGGTTCGCGGCGATCGCTTGATCCCTGTAAACCCAGAGATGATGCCCTTGCGCAGTCAGGATCTTGAGGCGGCCTATTTTGATGCGGGGCAGTTCTATTGGGCGCGCGCCGCTCAGTGGTTGGATGAGTCGATGCAGATTTGGGATCAAGCAACGCTGGTCCCGATACAGCGCGAGAAAGTCCAAGATATCGACACTGAAGAAGACTGGTTGCGGGCGGAGAGGCAATTCGCCCAACTGAAAGCTGCAGGCCAGATTTGACGGACCCAGGCGAACGACGGTGGATTGGCTTTCGCGTAGACGCCTCGTATCGGATCGGAGGTGGGCACGTGATGCGTTGCCTACCCCTCGCCGAAGCCTTGAAACGCCGAGGCTATCGCTGCCTGATCCTGTGCCGCGAACTCGAAGGAGCCCAGATTGAGCGGGTCAAGCGTGCAGGTCACGAGGTTCGTACGCTTTGTCGGCCAGGAGGCGACTGGTTAAGGTCCGTGGATGATCCCCCGCATGCGGATTGGCTGGAAGTCGACTGGCGTGCTGATGCGGACGAGTGTGTTTGGCTGCTGGAAAGCGCTCCACCTCTCGCATGGTTGATTGTAGATCATTACGCCATCGATCGGCGTTGGATGCGGGTCGTCGCCCCTTGCACTGAAAGAGTTGCGGTTATCGACGACCTCGACGACCGGCCTCTAGAGGGAGACCTACTGGTAAACCCGAGCGACTACGATGACCGCCTAACGCAACCTGGACCGTCGCACGCTCTCGTAGGGCCGCGCTACGCAATCCTGCGACCTGAATTCGCTGAACTGCGAGAGGCGTCCCTCGCTCGTCGGGGCTCCCTGCCTTCTGCACGGCGGATACTCGTCTCGACGGGACTGATGGACATCGGGGGGGGCGCTTTGAAAGCGGCGAAAGCGTTGACGGGCGGGCCGTACGAGGTCGATCTAGCCGTCTCTTCGAGTGCTGAGACGGCGGATGCCCTGCGCGAGATCCAAGCCCCAAACCTGAGCGTGCATTTCGATTGCGATGAAGTCGGGAAACTGATGGCGGAAGCCGACCTCGCCATTGGCGCCGCCGGCGCTACCAGCTGGGAACGTCTCACAATGGGGTTGCCATCTCTGGTCTTTACGCTTGCCGCGAACCAGCGAGATATTGCAGCGGGGTTAGCTGATGCCGGGGCGGCCATTTCATTGGGGCGACCGGAGGCGATCAACGAGAACCAGATCCGCGCCGCCGTGCTCGAGCTTTGCAAGAAGCCGGAAACCCTGGTCGAGATGTCGCGGTGCGCCTCGGAAATGTGCGATGGGCTCGGGGTAGATCGAGTTATCCAAAAAATGAACGTCCCCGCGCAGGTGGCGTCACTATCTTCGAACGCGGCGATAAAGCTGCGCGGCAAACGACGCTTACGGGCGTTAAAACCGAGTGACAAATCACTTCTTCTAGGCTGGCGGAACCAAGAGCCGGTGCGCTTAGCCAGTCTTAATCAGGCCCCTATTTCCTTTGAAGACCATCAAAAGTGGTTTGATGGGGTCCGGAAGCGCGATGATGGGATCTGGACTATCTACGAGGTCGAACAAATCGCAATCGGACACATCAGCGCGACTCTACAATCCAATAAGCGAAACACTTGGAGGTGGAACTTCTACATCGGCGAGCAAAATGCCCGGCGCAGAGAAGGTATGGGTATGTGTTTCTTGATGCTGGACTATTTGTTTTCTTCAGCCAGCGCAGAAACGGTGGAAGGGGTCGCGCTCCGCGCAAACCCCAAGTCGCTTGGTGTGCACGATCGCTTTGGTTTTCAACGTTTGGGCCCAATTGAGGCGCATCAGGGGACGGGTTCGCCACCAGCCGACATCTATGCGCTAGATCGCGATGCTTGGTTCTTGCGTCGCAAATCCGTGTCCGTTCATCTTCTAAAACACTTGAAAGACTGGGAGGATGAAATCGCGTGAAAGCGACTGCGCCAAAGAGCCTTAAGATCGATGGGCGGACAATCGGCCCAGGAGAGCCGCCGTACTTGATCGCAGAGCTCTCGGGAAACCATAACGGTCAGATCGAACGTGCTTTTGAACTCATTCAGCACGCAAAGAACGCCGGCGCCGACGCCGTCAAGATACAGACCTACACAGCCGACACGATCACCATCGAAAGCGACCGTCCCGAATTCAGAATTTCTGGAGGGTTGTGGGACGGGCGCACGCTTTACGAATTGTACAAAGAAGCTCATACCCCGTGGGAGTGGCATGAGGCTCTTTTCGACAAAGCGCGCGAAGTGGGCATTACGATGTTCTCCTCGCCGTTTGACGCAACAGCCGTAGACCTGCTCGCTAACCTCGGCGCTCCTGCGTACAAGATCGCAAGTTTCGAGCTGTTGGATTTGCCTCTGATTCAGAAGGCCGCAGAGCAGGGGCGACCATTGATTATGTCGACTGGTCTGGCAAATCTGGGCGAGATCGGTGATGCAATCGATGCGGCGCGAGAGGCTGGTTGCGACGACTTGGCGGTATTGCACTGTGTCTCAGCTTATCCGGCCCCCGCAAATGAGAGCAACGTTCGGACAATCCCGCACCTTGCAGAGGCTTTCGGGACGCCAGTTGGACTTTCAGACCATACCTTAGGGACGGCAGTTGCTGTCGCCGCGGTGGCGATGGGCGCTTGCGTCATCGAGAAACACGTATGCTTGCGGCGCGCGGATGGCGGTCCTGACGCCGGCTTCTCGCTTGAGCCGCACGAGTTCAAGCAGCTGGTCCAAGACTGCAGAGACGCGAGCGAGGCACTCGGGCGGCCCCACTATGATCTCAAAGGCTCCGAGAGAGGTGCGGTTGTTTTTCGGCGCTCGCTGTATGCGGTTGCTGATATCGCGCCGGGAGAGAGATTTACCGCCGAGAACGTCAGGTCTATTCGGCCTGGCAACGGTTTGCCACCGAAGGAACTGCCGAATTTGCTCGGCAAAGTGGCGCGCTGCAAAGTGCCAAGAGGCACACCGTTAGATTGGAGTTTTGTCGACTAACCTCGCTGGTAAGGCAACAAAGCGGCGTACGCCCGGATTGATCAAACCCCCACCCTGATCAACGCAGGGTCTTTGGCACAGATGAAAGTGACCGTGAGTCATATCAACAAACAGCTTCGACCGGCCGACTTCAGCCTAGCAGACCTAAAGAGCGCCTACCGCTCAGTCGGTGTCGAGTATGGCAGAAGTGTTTACGTAACCGGCAATCTGGGTCGTCTGGGGTGGCCGACGAACGCCGCTGGTACACCACTCTCTAAACGCGACGTGCTTGCGGCTCATTGCTCTGCCTTACGCGAGTTGGTCGGTCCGAACGCCGCTGTCGTCTTTCCGACTCATTCCTGGGGGTTGGTACAGAAGGATATCGTTTTCGATCCGCTTGAGACACCTACGGAGTATCTGCTTTCTGAGTTTATGCGAAAACAGCCAGACGCGCGACGTTTGGCGCACCCTTTTGCGTCCGTGGCTGCGATTGGAGATCAGGCTGCAGAACTCATTCCGTCGGGACTATCACGTCATCCTTACGGCGCTGGTTCTGTATTCGAAAAGTTGATCGAGCGAGAAGCACTTCATGTTTCAATCGGTTTGCCGGCCCGAAACACTATCTCGGCGGTGCATCACTGTGAGCAGATGGCAGGCGTGCCCTACCGTTACACCAAGTGCTTTCATCATCCGATGATGCTCGGGGGCGTAACGGCGGTTCGCGAAGTGTTTCTGTTCGTTGTTTACCGGGGGATCGAGATTGAGCGGGACAAGAACCGGAAGATCATGGCGTTGCCTGCGGTGGTCGATACGATTCGAAGAGTGTACCTTGGGCGTTAGGACCTGGAAAGTGTTGACCTTGGCGTATTTGGCGCGGAAGTGATATCGGCGATGCGCGACGATCCGTATCTTTGGCTTAGGCGCCGCCCCGAGAAAACTCCTTGGATTGAATGAGACGGTAGTGATTGCGACCAGTTTCCGCATTTATGATGGCCGGGCGCACGTTCTTGGAGCTTCGATGCTCGCGGCAATGTATGGCGCGTTACGTGAAGCTGTTGGCGACGATGCAACCCAAACATTCGAACTCAGACGTGCTAAGTTCACGCGCAAGACAGCCGCGAATGGCTTTATCGGTCTGGCGCTCACGGAGACGACTTTGCCCGACGCCGCCGTTCTCGGGGCTTCCGCGGCACATGCTGTGGGACGGATCGGCGGCAGGACGGCACATGCCTGGTTTTCCCCCGATGAATCTATGCCTAAACCGCCGATGCGTAAGTCTGAGCACGAGGTATCTGAAATCGTAACCGAAGGCGACCATGGCGGAGCTTGCTATCTTCGAGCAAGTGGGACTGAGCAGGTTCTGAAGGGCCTGGTCGACAGCAACAAGCTCGTGCAGCTGCAGGGCGATGCGATCTTGGCCCACTTTGGACATACAAAACCGACAACGGAGTTAGTGTTCGCAGAAGCGTGGACTTTGGACGTGGGGACATCGCGTATCGACGGTATTGTGAATGTCGTTCCCTTGGGACTGCGCGAGGATAATGAGAGACTTTATACTCTGGCCAAGCTTACCTATACCGACTCGCTCGGTCGCGACCGATCAATGCGCTTAGGGTTTTCGTTTGCCGCGTCTGACACGTCTTAGGTTCGTCCAGCATGAACGTTTTGGAAGCAAGTCATTGCGCCATTGGCATTGAAGAAATCGCGGTAGCGCTGCCGACGGTTGCCGTAGACAATCGGGCCATCGTCGAGAAGCACGGATTCGACGCCGAGTTTATCGAGAAGAAGCTCGGAATTGGATCTCGCTGGCGTTTGAGTGAAGACGACAGCGTTTCGGCTATGGCAGGACGGGCTGTCGACGCTCTGTTTGATAGCAGCGAAACTTCGAGAGACGCCGTAGAACTCATAGTCGTTGTAACGCAAACACCAGATTACTGTATGCCTGGTGTGGCCACTCTGATCCAACATGCCTCGGGTTTGCCCCGTACCGCCGCGGCGTTCGATGTGGGACTTGGATGCTCAGGTTACGTGTATGGCTTGGCGATCGCACGCGGTATGATGATGGCGGAAGGGTTCAGCACTGGCGTATTGGTAACTGCTGACGCTTACTCACGAATAATGACGGACGATGATCGCGCCACCTCTCCGCTTTTCGGAGACGCCGCTAGCGCGACACTGCTTTCGAGGTCGCCTAGGTATCACTTGAGCCGTGGCGTGTTCGGCTCAGATGGGGCGGGCGCTACATCACTGATTGCTCGCGGTACAGGCTCCAAAGTCGAAGCACGTGAGCCCTTGTTTATGAACGGGCGCGCAATCTACGAGTTTATGATGACTGAAGCGCCGGCAAGCGTTATGGCGCTGCTGGAGCAGGAAGAGATGACGCTGGACGATGTCGATGCGTTTGTCTTTCACCAGGCGAGCCGTTTTATGCTGGAAAGCCTAGCTAAGTCTCTGAAGCTTCAGCCGGAAAGACTCGTTGTTGAGATGTCGGATGTCGGCAATACAACTTCATCAAGTATTCCAATCGCACTCAAGCGCCGGATCATAGATGCTGCGCCGACCCCACCACGAGTTCTGCTCTCGGGCTTTGGGGTTGGGTTATCTTGGGCAAGCGTGCTTCTTTCCGCGCAAAGCCATGGAGTCGAAGTTACCAATGTCTGAAACACTAGAAGTCGCAATCCTCAAGAGCCTGCGAACCGGCGTTGCAGAGTTCGCGACGAAGGATGTCCCGACGGAGGACGGCGCTCTTATGGAGAGCGATTTGGTGAAAGACCTCGGCTGCGACAGCCTCGACTTAATCAGCCTCTTCTTTGCACTCGAAGCTGAGCACGGCGTGAAGATACCGGAGGAGGATATAGACGAGGCTCAGTTGACCAATGTTGGAAGGCTAGTTGAGTACATCGCTAGTAAGAAGTGAATCGTTCCCTGGGGTGCTCGCACCTTAGAAGGGCCATGGCGCATCCGCTGATAGTCCTGCGATCGCCGCGAGCTCAAATCTCGGCCTTATCGATCATGTGTTGCTGCTAAGACCGAAAAGGGATCTTGCATGAAACACTGTGCCACACGGCGTTAGGGAGCGATAATCGTTAGCCGACGTATGGCGTAGGCCTTTCACTCAATCTCTCGTAATAATGGGTTCCATTAACGAGGTGAGGCTGATCATTAGAACTGTTCTCTAGCCATTCAAAAAAGCATTTCCTGACGAGGCAAGAGATGACCAAACCGCAGCACCTAAAGCGTGGCGAAGAGATGCTCGCTTGGGCTAAGGAACTTTTTCCAATTCGGCGCAGTCTGACGGGCCCCGGCGTCCGTGACACGCTCGATTTCATTGGTGCTCTTCTCCCGGGTCTGCGTCGCCGCTCGGCCAAGACCGGTACGCGCGCTTTCGACTGGACGGTGCCTCGAGAGTGGCTCTTTCGCTCCGGTCGATTGGAGCACGAGGGTGGCGGGTTTGCGATCGATGCTGACGAGAACTTTCTTCATGTCGTTGGTTATTCGACTGGCGTTGATAAGCTAATCGACAAGACCGCGCTGGAGCCGCATTTACACTCTCTCGTCAACCAACCGGATGTCATTCCCTATGTTACGACCTATTACAAAGAGAATTGGGGGTTTTGTCTTAAACACAGCGATCGGCTCGTTATGCCGGAAGGTCAGTATCACGCGTATATCGATGCTGACTTAGTTGACGGTAACTTGGATTTTGCTGACCTCGTTCTTCCTGGAAAAAGTGATCGCGAGATACTTTTCTCGACATACGTTTGTCACCCCAATCTTGCGAACAATGAGTTGTCCGGGCCTGTATTGGCAATTGCTTTGGCGCAAGAACTCGCACGGCGTCCCAACCGTCGCTACACATATCGTTTCGTTTTTGTGCCAGAGACGATCGGTTCGCTGGTCTATCTCTCGGAAGAAATTGAACATTTACAGGCGAAGGTCGATGCAGGGTTTGTACTATCTTGCGACGGTGATGAGCGCGCTTTCGGCCATGATGAGAGCCCCAGCGCTACGACTCTCGCCGATCGCGCGCTGAAAGCGGCCCTGATCGGTCGGACGAATGTTTTGACCTTTGATTTTTTGGAACGAGGCTCGGACGAGCGGCAATACTGCGCTCCGGGCGTTAGACTTCCGGTTTGTGGCTTCTGCCGTTCGAAGTATGGCGAATATGACGAGTACCATACGAGCGCCGACGACTTTTCAGTCGTGACCGCACAGGGATTGGCAGGCGCTTACGAAGTAATGGTGAGCGTTGTTGACGCGTTGGAAGCGAACGATCGATATCGAACTAAGGTGCTTGGAGAGCCGCAGCTCGGTAAGCGAGGCCTGTACGCAACGACCAGCGCAAAAGGATCTGCGCAGGCGTTCCGAACTCGATTGAACGTTCTCGCCTTCGCAGATGGCTCGCTCGACCTGTTCGACCTTTCTCTGCGGCTAGGTAGCCCGTTGGCGGATGTGGTGGCGGAAGTAGCACTTTTGCGAGAGCACGAGTTATTAGCTTCCGCGGGTCGAGAGCACCCTTTCGCAGACTGACTCAGCATCGACCCCATGGAATTGCAAGACCTCGTGAGGTTGCCCACAGGCTGGGAGGCCTTCAATGCCCAAGACATGCAAAGCGTTGCCCGCCGCACGTTCCGGGGCCGATGCAAGCGTTTGAGCGACGCGGTCGCCCAACCCGCCGATTGGGCTATGATCCTCTAAGACGAAGACGGGACCTTCACCGATTGCATCAAATAGCCAATCGGCATCGATACGATTTAACCAAGGCATGCTCACCACGCGCGCAGACACGCCATGTTCGCTTAGTGCGGCGCGCGCCTTCAGCGCTTCATTCAAGAGAACCGGGCCATAAGAGAGGATCGTTAGATCGTTTCCGTCGGCGAGTTGAACCCCGCATCCGACCGGCGACAAACCGCTGGGAGAAGTCTCGAGATCGGTTGGAGGCGGGATAATCAGGCTTCGAATGTAGACGCTTTCCTCAGAACTCTCGACCGCCCACCTGATCAGTGCGCGGGCTTCGGCCGCCGAGCCGGGCTGGACGACCACCGTTTTGTCAAGTTGAGCCATCAATGCGATGTCGCGGGTGCTTTGATGTGAGTAACCGGCAGCGGCGGGCAAGACACCAGCGTACTGGCCGATATAGATCACCTTCCGACCTTCGCAGGTGTTGTTGTATATTTGCTCGTTTGCGCGCGCGCAAAGGAAACTCGCGAAGCTGCCGCAAACCGGGGTGAAGCCTTGGCCGGCCAGAGCGCCAGCGGTGCTCACCATGTCTTGCTCCGCAATGCCGCTTTCAAAAAAGCGCCTCGGCTGGAGGTTCTCGAAATCCCTTAACCCGCAGTCGTCAGCAAGATCGGCGTCTAGAACGAGCAATTCTGATCTCGTCTCCGCGAGAGCGACTAACTCTTCTCCTATTGCTTTGGCGATTGTAAGGGGCGGGGCGCCTTTACCGTCCGCGGACGGCGTCAGCTTAGACGGTTTGCCCGGAGCAGCTGAGGAGAGTTCAGGCGGTTCCACCGAAAGTCCTTCGTGTTCGGTTCTTACACGCTGAACAAGTTCGTCGATGGCGCGCTCGTAATCTTCGTCTTTGGGCGCCCCTGAGTGCCAAGCGTACACCATCGTCGGATCGCCATCATCCGGCGCCGCTTCCATAAACGAGACGCCGCGACCTTTGACGGTGTCGGCGATCAGGATTTGCGGCCCGCTGTGGTCGGCTTCCATGGCTTCGAACCCCGCTGTAAGCGCGTCGAAATCATGGCCGTCGGCCCGCCTTACCGTCCATCCAAAAGCGCTGAGTTTGGCCTCGATGTCTCCGAGGTCGTTTATGCAACGGACGTACTTATCAGACTGGATCTTGTTGTAGTCGACAACAACCTTCACTTGAGAAAGACCGTCATTTGCGATTGAGCGAAGAGCTTCATAGTTTTGCCCCTCTTGCAGCTCGCCGTCGCCCAGCATCACAAAAACACGGCCGTCGTGAGCTCGCAGGTTGCGGGCGAGTGCAATACCGCGTGCCTTGGACAAGCCCATTCCGAGCGAACCGGTGCTTGCGACGACGCCGGGCGTCCCGACTTCAGGATGCCCCGGCAACCCGCCCAGACGACGTAAATCTAGCACGTTTTCAATCGACAAGATTCCTACCGCGGCCATGCACGCATATTGTCCAGGCGCATCGTGGCCTTTGGACGAGAAGAAGACGTCCCCTTCCTTTAGTCGTTGTTCGTAGAGCAGCGTGAAGATATCGATTGAGCTGAAACTTGAGCCGATATGTCCGGAGCCCGCACGCTTGATCGCTGTTAGCGCATTCAAGCGGTTCATGGTCGCGAGAGCAGATAACCGATCCGTTAGAAGAGCGTTGCCGTTGCGAGCCGGTGTGAAAGCTTTTGGGTCGATAAAACTGAGGTTCATACGGTATCGGTTCCTTGCTGATCGCGACGACGGGCCGCGATTTGTCTGCAGAGGCATATGTCAAACTCGAATCTCAACTCCTACTACGTCGGCCACGTTCCTGAGAGCAACCCGCGATCCTCCTGGGCATTGTGTCCTCTCGCAGCTCCGGGCTATCGGCGAGGACTACTCAGTTCCGCGCGCAGCGCGCCGCAAATGGGCACGCGAGAGAAGTTTCCATCTAGCTGTCGCGCTAAGCTGGTTGACCGGCTAAGTCTCTTTGCAATTTAAGAAGCTGCGGTTTTCCGAGACGGCAAAAGGTATCCGATGCTCATCCAAGGTGCTTGACGGAACCGAATTGTTTACGCAGCTATTCGCCATATCACGTGTATGGCTGACCCGACGTCGGGATCCTAAAGTTCAATAGAATGGCGAAATAGCAAGATGGCTAAACAGCCTGCAGTTTTATCCAATTCTTTCGACTGGGATCGACGCCTTTTCAGTGTCATATCGCGTTTGGCGAGGGAGACAGGGTCGGCGCATCTGGGTTCTTACCTAGCGGCTTTTGCGCTAACTGCGATCGTCGCTGGCACGACCGCCGCAATGGCTTTCCTGCTTGAAGATGTCGTGAACGAGATATTCGTAGAGCGAGATCTGTCAGCGATTTTTTTGTTGGCCGGTGTCGTGTTCGGGATTTTCGTGGTCCGAGGATTTGCCTCGTTCGGTTATGGCGTGATCTTAAGTCGCGTCGCAAACGCGATCGTACTGGAAGTGAAAGTACGATGCTACAAGCACCTCATGTCCAAAGAGCCGAGCTTCTTCGCAAGAAGCAGCTCCGGAGAGCTCATGACCTTGATCAACGCTGGATCGAAGGGTGCAAGCGGTTTGTTGAACACGATCGCTGTTGGCATGGGGCGCGACTTTCTCACAGTTATTGCGCTGATCGGGGTTTTGCTGGTGCAGGATACCGAACTGGCCCTAGGCGTTATCGTCGCTGTTCCAATTTTCGCTCTGATCGTCTCGCAGGCGACCAAACGCCTTAGGACCTTGAGTCGAAAAACTCTGCAGTTGAGCGCAGCATTAAACAACCGCATTCGAGCCAGCATACAGGGCGTTCGTGTCGCCAAGGCCTTCGGGATCGAAGCTGAGCTCGAGAAGGCTATGCAGCGAAACGCTGCGGACGTTCGATCGGTTGCAAACAAGCAAGCCATTGTCTCGAACAGAGTCACGCCGTTCACAGAGATTGTTGGGGGCACCGCTGTTGCTGGTTGTATCGCTTTCGGAGGCTGGCGGCTGTCGGGAACCGACGAGCCGCCTGGCGCGCTGATCTCATTTATAGTCGCAGCTCTAATGGTCTACGATCCAGCGCGCCGGGTGAGCCAAGCTCGCGCCAGCATCGAAAAGCACCTTGTCGGCGATAGGATAAAGTAAGACATACAGGATACTCAAAAGGCTGATGAAGATCACAAGGCCACCCGACCGCTTGAAGTTCAATCGGGAGAGGTGCGTTTCGAGGACGTCGTCTTTGAATATGACGAAGACCATCCGGCCTTGCATGGCGTATCTTTCACGGCCGAAGCTGGGAAGATGACTGCAGTCGTGGGACCCTCGGGGGCAGGCAAGTCAACGATCGCCAGCCTTTTGCTGCGGTTTTGGCGGGTGCAAGGAGGGAACATACTGATCGATGGAACCGACATCTCGGATGTAAGGATCGAAATGTTGCGCGAAGCGATCTCCTACGTTGGTCAGGAGCCATTCCTGTTCGACGGAACAATTCGCGAGAACATACTGGTCGGACGCAGAGCTGCCTCGTCCGAGGAGGTCATCGAAGCGGCGACGGCGGCCGGCGCGCACGAGTTTATCAGCGCATTGCCGGATGGTTACGACTCCTTGGTTGGTGAACTCGGCTCGAACCTTTCAGGCGGACAAAGACAACGGATTGCGATTGCCCGCGCATTTGTGCGTGACAGTAAGTTATTGATCCTGGATGAGCCGACGTCGGCGCTTGACACCGAGACAGAGCGTCGGATTCAGATGTCTCTGCAGAACCTCATGCGAGGGCGAACGACAATAATGATTGCACACCGCCTCAGTACAATCCGCGACGCTGATCGGATCGTGGTGCTGGAGGCGGGCCGTGTTGTAGAGACTGGCACTCACGCAGCCTTGATCTCAGCTGGAAACGCTTACGCCCGTTTGTACGGTAATGGCGCAACTGATCGTGCTGAATACGCTCAGATTGCCGCGACCAGCTAGGTTTCGCTGCTTGTCGATCGGTGCGCTCTCATGACCAGAAACATCGGTTGCACCGTGCATTGGAATCGCGTTTATCGGTCTCGCTGAGTGCGCAGAGAAACTTTTGCAGGGGATGGGAATGAGCAGTGTTGAGCGATCGTTCAAGGTTCTTTCTCACTCGATCGATGATGGGCCGAAGTGTTTCACAATCTCCGAGATCGGCAATAATCATCAAGGCGATCTAGATTTGGCGATCAAGATGGTTGATGCCGCAAAGGCGGCTGGTGCTGACTGTGCAAAATTTCAGAAAAGAAATAATCGCGTTCTCTTCACTTCAGAAATGTATCATCGCCCCTACGATAGTGAAAACAGCTTTGCTGATACTTATGGCGCTCATCGCGAAGTCGTCGAGTTAGACATGGCTCAATTTCACGATTTGAAACAATACTGCGATGAGGTTGGCGTCATTTTCTCTGCGACGCCGTTCGAAGAAGCGAGTGCAGATGACCTCGAAAGCATCGACACGCCGCTCTACAAAATCGCGTCGGCCGATTTGAACAACACGCCTTTGCTCCGTCACGTCGCTGGCTTTGGCAAGCCAATCATCATCTCTACGGGCTATGCGACGATTGAGGATGTTGACCGCGCGGTCGAGGTGCTGGGCCCTGTGTGCGAGAACTTTGCTATTCTCCAATGCACGGCATCTTATCCGTGCGACACCCAGTTTCTTAACCTGCGCGTCATCGAAACGCTGCGCAATCGTTATCCTGATCGCGTTGTCGGATACTCTGGGCACGATGCTGGCACGGCGTTACCGCTGGTCGCTTATATGCTTGGCGCTCGCATTATCGAGAAGCACATGACCCTCAGCCGAACGATGAAGGGCACGGACCACGTCTTTTCGCTGACGCCTGACGCAATGAGAAGAATGGTCCGTGATATTGAGCGTGTACCATCTGCATTAGGTGATGGCGTCAAGCAGCTCTACGACGTTGAGGTTCCGCCCATGCGCAAGATGCAAAAGCGGCTGGTGGCGGCGCGTCAACTGGAGGCAGACACGGTTCTTTCGAGAGCCGACCTGATCGTGCGTGTTCCTGCCGATAACGGTCCCGGCACGTTGCCGCCATATGCGATCGATAGTGTTGTTGGAAGCAGGCTAACCCGATCTCTCGCACCGGAAGAACCTTTGCGCGAAGGTGATGTGAGTGGTCGGACTTAGAGCTTCGATTTGTTTGCGTCTGCGCCCCCTCCAACAGCTTCTACGCTGCGAACGC